>Ga0181518_10000035_pt1 | contig 144230 bp, 112 predicted proteins | sample PEATcosm2014_Bin_28_FD_119751 | JGI IMG/M metagenome (GOLD analysis project Ga0181518, IMG submission 119751) | Peatland microbial communities from MTU Mesocosm Facility, Houghton, MI, USA - PEATcosm2014_Bin01_60_metaG | ecosystem: Environmental > Terrestrial > Soil > Wetlands > Peat | place...
GGCCCCCAATCCCGGCCCCGATGGCCAAAGCCAACGCCATGATCGACCCCGCATGGGGATGCGCTATACTGTGGCGAGTTCCCGCCATGTCTGCTCCATCGTTTTTCGAATGGCTAACTACGAGCCCCTGGGCGAATGCGATCAACGGGCCCGAGTGGGCTTTCCCGGTGGTCCAGAGCTTGCATTTCATAGGCTTCGCGTTCTCCATCGGAACCATCGCTATCGTGGATCTACGTCTTCTTGGATTGGGGATGCGCCGTCAGTCCGCCGCGGAACTCGCCGCGGATCTCGGTCCATGGACGCTGCCCGTGTCGGACATCATGCAGCAAGTCCGGGCGTGGAAGTGGGCGCGCTTCGTAATCGTGACCGTCAGCGGTCTGCTTCCGGCGTGGGCTGAACCCCTGAAGCTATACCGCAGCCCGGCGTTTTGGGTTAAGATGGCGCGCCTGGCCCTGGTGGGAGTACATGCTCTCGCCGTTCGCGGCCGGGTCTACGGAAACACGGCCAAACTTGACTTGGCGGTGACAGCCGAAGCCAAGCTGGCCGCAGCGATTTCGCTGCTCTTGTGGGCCGGGCTGGTTGTCTCCGGGCGGCTGATCGCATACGACGCTTGAGAAAATAGCACGGCATGGGAGACAATATCCGGATGCGAACGTCGTTCAGAGCGCCGCTGATTTCAGCCGGCGCGATTGCTTACCTCTTTCTGTCAGTCACCCGGGTTTCCGGCCAGCCGGGGCCACAGCCGCACCGGATGCCCGACGGAAAACCGGACCTGAACGGGATCTGGCAAGCGCTGAATACGGCAAATTGGGATCTTGAGGATCATGCCGCGCGGACCGGTTTGGTGGTCGCCCTGGGCGCGATCGGCGCAGAGCCCGGGGGCCCAGGAGTGGTCGAGGGCGGCGAAATCCCTTACCTGCCGGAGGCCAAGGAAAAGAAGAAAGCCAACTTTGCGAACCGCTTGACCGCCGATCCCGAGGTCCGCTGTTACTTGCCCGGTGTGCCGCGCGCCAACTACATGCCGTATCCGTTTCAAATCTTTCACAGCACGAAGGCCATCTTCTTCGCCTACGAGTATGCCGGGGCCGTACGCGATGTTTTCCTGAAAGATCCGGGGCCTGCTCCCGCCGATTCCTGGATGGGACAATCGGTCGGCCACTGGGAAGGCGACACGCTGGTGGTCGATGTCACTGGTCTGGATGAGCGCACGTGGTTCGACCGGGCTGGAGATTTCCATAGCGACGCGCTGCATGTGGTCGAACGCTACACGCCGCTGGGCCCGGACATTCTTTCGTACGAGGCGACCATTGAGGATCCGAAGGTGTTCTCCCGGACGTGGAAGATCCAGATGCCGCTCTATCGGCATGTCGAAAAGAACGCCCGATTGATGGAATTCAAGTGCGTGGAGTTCGCAGAAGAACTGATGTATGGCCAGTTCACGAAGAAAGACGGAAAATGAAGGAGTCTGTAGGAGAACTGCAATGAAGATAAGATTTTTCGCCGTGGTGGCCGCCGCCACCTTTATTCTCGGGGCGGCGCCGGCTTGGGCGCATCACGCTTTTGCCGCAGAGTTCGATGCGAAGAAGCCCGTGCACCTGGTGGGCGTCGTTACGAAGGTGGAGCTAATCAACCCCCACGCCTGGATTCATGTGGACGTGACAGGGCCGGATGGCAAGGTGACTTCTTGGATGATCGAAGCCGGCAGCCCGAATGTGCTCCTGCGGCGCGGCTTTACAAAGGCGACCGTGGCGCCCGGGACGCAAGTGATTGTGGACGGTTATCAATCCAAGGACGGATCCCTGCGGGCCAACGGCAAAGACATTACTTTGCCCGACGGCAGAAAGCTGTTCCTTGGCTCGTCCGGCACTGGCGCGCCTTACGACCCAAAGAAGTAATCCAAGAGAGGAGAGCGGATCCAAATGTGCTATCGATTCTTAGTATCGCTGGGCGCTCTGTCCGTCCTGCTGGCGGCGCCCATTTTGGCGCAGACCTCGGGTGGCGTGCCGCGGACTCCGGACGGCCATCCGGACCTGCAGGGCATCTGGACCAACGCGACGATCACGCCTCTGGAGCGCCCCGACGCGCTGGCTGGCAAGGCCACCGTTACCGACGCTGAGGCGAAGGTGCTCGAGGCGAAGAGCGCGAACGAACTCGCCGAGGCCGATGGAAAATCCGAGGGGCCGCTATTGACAGCCACCGGCTCGGCGGGGACGGGCGGTTATAACGCGTTGTTCATCGACCGCGGATCGGAATTCGCCCGCGTGGATGGCGTCAAGCGCACCTCGTTGATTATCGATCCGCCGGATGGGAAGGTTCCCCGCATGTCGGCGGATGCGGGCCGAAGACTTATTGCATCCTATGTTGGCGGCGGCTTCAACAGCGTGAAGGAGCGGCCCCTTTCCGAGCGCTGTCTGATCGGGTTCGGATCCACTTCGGGACCGCCCATGCTTCCGGTTCTCTACAACAACAACTACCAGATCGTGCAGACTCCGGATAGCGTGCTGATCCTGGTCGAGATGGTACACGACGCGCGCATCATCCGCATGAACGCGACGCATGCCCCGCCGGACGTGCGGCAGTGGCTGGGGGACTCAGTGGGCCATTGGGATGGCGATACCCTGGTGGTCGACACCACCAATTTCACGGACAAGACGCGGTTCCGGGGATCCACCGAAAACCTGCACGTTGTGGAACGATTCACGCGGATCGATGCCGGAACGATTTTGTACCGGGCTACCATAGAGGACCCGGCGGCGTTTAGCAGGCCGTGGACGATAGAATATCCGTTTCTGGCCACGCCGGGTCCGATCTACGAATACGCCTGCCATGAAGGCAACTATGCGGAGACGGACATCCTCGGGGGAGCGCGCAAGAAAGAAGCGGAAGCGGGGCGGAATTAATTTCAACGCTGTTGGCTTGAGCATTGGCGGCGATGTAACGGAAACCACGCTTGGCAAATGGCAAAGGTTCTCTCGATTGTAACTACTGTATCCATTTTGAGCGTTATCCGGAGGGACCTTCAGAGGAGGGTTTCTGTAAATTCCACGAAGTTATCCTGCCTCCGCCGAATACCAAGTACGATAATCGTATCTGCTGTCAATTCGAGCCAAATGCGAGCTTCCACAGAGATAATCCCTTCCCGCAATTTATGCCTTTGGCTCGTCGATTTGCCTGGTTTGGTATCGACATGGAACCGGGTGTTTTGTATGAGTTCCCTAACAACCAACCGCCAGGTATCACCAAGACTTCAGTGCTTCGGGTTCCCGACTACGTTAGCGGAACATGGAAGAAGCCCAACGGATAAGATTGCCCGCAGATTTGTGGGACGACCTTGCGGCCACGCCGGGGCGGTACCGGTCCACGATTGGCAAAAGCAGGAACTCGCGCGCAGGAATTCGAATCTGCTGACAAGCCCGCGGGGCTGCCCTGGGAAGAGGTGAAGTGCACAGGCTGCGTACCTGCTATGCCCGTTGAACGGGTGCTGCGCCTTCGCGGTGCACGCGGCTGGACTGTCGTCACCGTTCTTGGCGGCGCCGGGTCCAGAATACGTTTGCCATGAAGGCAACGCTGTCCGCGAACTTTCGGCATGATCAACATTCTTGATCGCTTCGGAGTCCTTCTCTTCGTGAACAGGTCGCGTGGCCGATAGACCGTCTATTCTGGCGCGGTATGCGAGAAACTGAAGCGATGACGGACTTGGATCGCATATCAGGCCAGGTGGCACTTGTAACAGGCGGCGGGCGGGGGTTTGGCCGCGCCTTCGCGATCGCGCTTGCGGCGCATGGTATGCGCGTCGCCGTCGCGGCCCGAAGTCTGGATCAGATCGAGGAAACTGTTGAGCGCATTCGTTCCCACGGCGGCGAGGCCATCGCGGTGGCCACCGACGTCAGGGACGAAACGGCGGTCAAGCTGATGGTCGAAATAGTCGAAAGTCAATTTGGCGGAATCGATCTGCTGATCAATGTCGCGGGCGCAGGACGCCCCTTCGGCCCTACCTGGGAAATTCAACCGAGCGAATGGTGGAGCGCGATGGAGACGAACATGAAGGGTCCGTTGCTGTGTTGCACGGCCGTAATGCGCGGCATGGTCCAGCGAAAACGTGGGCGCATCATCAATGTCGCCAGCGGAGCGGGGACCGTTAGCATCCCTTACATGTCGGCGTACGTGACGAGCAAGGCGGCCCTGATCCGGTTTACGGAGGTCCTGGCGGACGAGGTCCGGAGTCACGGCGTTTCCTTGTTCGCCATCCAACCGGGGACGGTAAGAACCGCCATGGCAGAGGAACTGATTCAGTCGGAAGAGGGGAAGCGCTGGCTGCCGTGGTTCAAAGAGATCTTCGATGAGGGACGCGACGTTACCATGGAGCCCGCAATCGAACTGGTGCTTTATCTCGCCTTGGGCGAAGCGGATGCTCTGTCCGGCCGGATGTTCGTAGCTCCCGGAACGCATGTGGACATCGTGCGCCATGCGGAGGAGGTAAAGGCAGGCGATTTGCACGTGCTTCGCATGCGGTACTTCCACCGGCAGGGTTAGATCATTGCATCTAATTTGCGATCCGGCGCCATCACCGTAAACCGTGCGCTCCTGAACGCATGGCGGCGTGACATGGATCTATCCCAGCTCGACGGGGAATGGAACTCTGGACTTGGCCGTGGCGCGCGCCGTAATCCGTCGCAAGATTGAGGCTGCCTGCCGGCCTTATCGAGGATCTGCACTCATTCGCACATCGTGAAGGTGCTACAATGCACCCGCACGGCACTCAAGGCGAAGTCCCGCACAACCAGCGGGATTTAGGAAATCTTTACAACCCAGATCCGGAGCAAGTTCGCCGGCGAAATGGACTGCGGCAGTCACTGGATTGTGGCAAGGCGGTGTTTCCATGCGAATTCTGCTCTACAACCCCGACAACGGGGTGACGGCAAACTTCATGCCGCACCTGTGGATGTTTCTCCTCCAGGCGCTTACGCCCGCAGGGCACGAGGTGCTGTTGATCGACGGCAACACGCAACCGATGAGCGATGCCGAGATCGTGCGTTTCGTGCTCGCCAAGGGTATCGGGTTGGTAGGGATTGGCGCGATGACCCGCATGATCGCGAAGGCTTACCGGGTAGCCGACGCTATTCGCGCCGCCGGAGTACCTGTAGTGATGGGCGGGCCGCACGTTACCGAGTTACCGGAGGAGGCGCTGGGGCGCGACGGCGGCCCACGCCATGCCGATGCCGTGGCGCTGGGTGAGGCGGATGAGACCTGGCCGAAAATCGTCGCCGACGCGGCACGCGGCGCACTGAAGGAAAGATACGTGCCGGTGGATGCCTTCGGACAAGAGCGCAAACCGGACCTCCGGGGTTACCCGAAGATCCCTTGGGACTCGTTGGATATCGATCAGTTCAACCGCATTCCGGGCTTCGTGCGTCCGATCATGGAACACTTCCGGTGCGAGTGGGAAACATTCCACATTATTCCCATCGAGTCCGGCCGCGGCTGCCCCTATGGATGCGAGTTCTGCACGGTCACGGGATTCTTCGGCGACTCGATCCGGTTCCGATCTAATGAGAGCATTGTGGAAGAGTTGTTGCTGTTGAAGGCGCGCGCGCGCCGGACCAAGGGGCAGGTGGCCGTGTTCTTTGTGGACGACAACTTTGCCATCAACGGGAAGCGTACGAAGTCGCTTTTGCGCGACATCATCGCGGCCAATGCGCAGGTCTCCTGGGTGGGACAGATCAGCGCCAACCTTTTGCGCGATGAAGAACTGGTGGACCTGATCGCGGATTCGGGAGGTAGGTGGATCTTCATTGGCATGGAGTCGCTGGACCCGGCGAACCTGGCCAGCGTCAACAAGAGCTTCAACAAGCCCGGCGAGTACACCGCAGTGCTGGAACGGTTAGCGCGGCGGAACATCTATGCGATTACCTCGTTCATCTTCGGCCTGGACAACGACAAGCCGGGAGTTGCCGAGCGCACCCTGAGCCAGATTCGCGAATGGCCGCCGGTGCTGCCGGTTTTCGGACAGATCACGCCATTTCCCGCTACACCGCTTTACACACGTCTGGAGAAAGAGGGGCGGCTGACGCGGCCGAAGCACTGGCTGGATTTTGCGCCGTTCCACATGGCGCACACGCCTTTGCACATGACGGTCGACGAGGTGCAGGCCGAAGTCCAGTATGCCTGGACGAACGCCTACAGCCCCGCGGCCACGCGGAGATCCATCGATTCGATCGCGAACGAGCCGGCCCCGTACAAGATCAGCCATTTGATTGCGCGAATGTTTTTCCGCGGCATTTACTTTCCGCAGAAGGGCGCCTGGGCGTGGCTGAAGGCGATCGCGGAAAACCGAGGCACGGTTTTCCATGTCATCAAAGAGTCGTTCACCAACTGGCGGGGGAGTGGGGCAACGGCTGGAGATCTGAGCCTTGAAGGGCGGTTGGTGCCCCCTGCGCTTTTTCCGGAGGCTCCGGCGGATGTCTCCACGGATTAGACGTTGCGATCAGTGCCGGCCCTGCTCCGTAACCCCACCGTCTATCGCGCGGAGAGCAACCGGTTCGACTGGATGTTCCGCGGGCGACGCAGTAATATAGGTGCAGATGCGTCTTTGGCTCCGGATGCTGGCGATCGTGGTGATGGCCCTGCTGGTCCGCGACGCGAATTGTCTGGCGGCCTGCCTGGGGTCGTGTGCTGCACGGCGCACCTCCCACTGCTCTCACGAGAGCGGTTCGCACGGCCAGAATTCAACTGCCGGGTGTCCATATCATCACCTTCTGATGCAGGGCCCTTCCCAGCGGCAATCGCATCCGCTCGCGACTCATTCCTATACGGGCGTTCTGCATCGGACTCCCGCCGACTGGTTGGCGGATGGCGGTGCACCAGCCAACACTGCAGCTAGTCCGTCACCTCCACACCGCTCCCCGCACGGTTTTGCGATCCTGCGCATCTGACTCTCATGTTGGGAAGACCGCTCCCTGACGGTCGTGGCTCCGATCAGAGCCGCGCGCGTCAGCAAGCGGTGCACGCGTGTACTTAGCCGTTCTGGGATTGATCGTGGAAACCGCTCCCTGACCGGTCGCGGCTCGCTGACTGAGCCGCGAGCGTAAGCGAGTCGGTGCTCCGCGGAGCAAGTTGGAGGGGAGGATTCGTGAATCTCAGAGACAGTTGTCTGTATGCCGTGACGATCCTGACGCTGATCGCCGCAGCGGCCGCACAAACGCCGGAGGAAGCGGATCCGCATGCGGCGCATCAGATGGACATGCCGGGCATGGCGGGTATGAACGACGCGGGGATGTTCCTCATGGATCAAGCCTCGGGAACCAGCATGAATCCGCATTCCTGGACCATGCCGATGCTGATGACATCCGCCGGCGCCTGGCGACTGATGTTCATGGGCGAGCTGTTCCTGGTGGACACGCAAGAGTCCGGTCCTCGCGGACACGACAAACTGTATTCGCCCAACTGGTTCATGTTTGGGGCGGAGCATTCCGTCGGGCGCGGCAGCTTCATGTTTCAGCTCATGCTGAGCCTGGAGCCGCTCACCATCACCCAGCGCCGCTACCCGGAGTTGTTTCAGACGGGCGAAACGGCGTTTGGCCAACCGCTGGTGGACGCGCAGCATCCACACAATCTGATCATGGGGATGGGGCTGAACTACGCGTATCCGCTCGGCGAAAACACCACCATCCAGGCGTATTTCGCGCCGGTCGGCGATCCGGCGCTGGGACCGGTGGCGTTTCCGCATCGCGCGTCGGCCGCGGAGCTGCCGCAGGCGCCGCTGAGCCACCACTGGCAGGATTCCACGCATATCGCCGATGAAGTGGTCACGGTGGGGGTGACACACGAGTTCATCCGTCTGGAGGCCAGCGGCTTCTACGGCACCGAGCCGGATGAAAACCGCTGGCACATCGACTACGGACCGATCAACTCCTGGTCCACGCGCTTGTCGCTGTTTCCGGTGGCGAACTGGATGGCGCAGGTCTCGGTAGGCCGGCTCGACCATCCCGAGCGGCAGACTCCCGGCGACGTAGTGCGCTCGACGGCTTCCCTACACTACACGCGGCCGATCGCGGGTAGTAGTGACTGGTCGACCAGTCTGATATGGGGACGCAACCATGAGACACTCACGCAGCGCAACACCAATTCATACCTGCTCGAATCGGCATTTCCTCTGCGGCGCCGGAATTTCCTGACCGGGCGCATCGAGCTGGTGGATAAGGACGAACTCTTCGACGACAACCCGGAACTGGAGGTGCAGCTCGCGCGCACTGTGGGCAGCACCTTTCGCATCGGAGCCTATACCATCGGCTACACGCGCGATGTGGAGCTGTTTCCTTACGTCGAAACGGGGATTGGGGTGAACTTCACGACCTATACAATGCCGGACGCGATTAAACCTTATTACGGGAATCGTCCGGTGGCTGTGAACGTCTATATGCGCGCGCGGCTCCTCCGGAAGAGCCGACTCTGATATACTTCCCGTCTTAACCTCTCCCATGTCCCGATCCAATCCGCTGACCATCCTCTGCCTGGCGAGTTACGAAAAAGGCCACGACTTCCTGCGCGAAGCCAAGCGGCAAGGTTGCCGGGTCTTCCTGATCACGTCGCTGAGCCTCAAGGACGTGGCGGAGTGGCCCAGGGAAAGCATCGACGACATCTTTTACATGCCGGATCAGGACAAGAGCTGGAACCGCAACGATACATTGCTGGCCATCAGTCACCTGGCGCGCACCCAGGTGATCGACCGGGTGGTGGCGCTCGACGATTTCGACCTGGAGATGGCCGCCTCCATTCGCGAGCATTTGCGGATTCCGGGGATGGGCGAGACCACTACGCGCTATTTTCGCGACAAGCTGGCCATGCGCATGAAGGCCATGGAGGCGGGCCTGAAGGTGCCGGAGTTTGTGCATCTGCTTAACGACGAAAAGGTCCGCCAGTTCACCGAAAGCGTGCCGCCGCCCTGGGTGCTGAAACCGCGCATGATGGCGGGGGCCATCGGGATCCAGGTGGTGCACTCGGCCGAAGAGTTGCATTCGGCCGACCGTGCGCTGGGCGATCAGCGGTCGTTCTTTCTGGTGGAGCGATTCGTGGCCGGCGATGTCTGCCACGTCGACTCGATCGTTTACGAGAACGAGATCGTGTTCGCGGTGGCCAGCCAGTATGGCTATCCGCCGCTGGATGTTTCGCATCGCGGCGGCATCTTCACGACGCGCTTGCTGGAGCGCGGCTCGCCGGAAGCGGAGGCGCTGCTGGCCAAGAACCAGCGTGTACTGGCGGCCATGGGGCTGTTGCGCGGGGTTTCGCACACCGAGTTCATACGGGGCGACGACGGCAACCTATATTTTCTGGAGACTTCGGCGCGGGTGGGAGGAGCGCACATCGCCGAACTGGTGGAAGCTGCCACGGCCCTGAATTTGTGGGGCGAGTGGGCCAAGGTGGAGATTGCTGGCGGGAAGCTGCCTTATACGCCGCCGCCACCCAAAGACGATTACGCGGCGCTGCTGGTATCGCTCGCCAAACAGGAGCATCCGGACACCTCGGCGTTCACGGACCCGGAGATCGTGTGGCGCATGCAGAGGCCGCACCACGTGGGCATGATCGTGAAGTCGGCGCTCCGGGAGCGGGTCGCGGAATTGCTCGACCAGTATGTCGAGCGTGTGAAGCGGGACTTTCACACGGTGGCGCCACCGCGCGAGAAACCCACCAACTGACGCGCCGTCTGTGATCCAATAACGCTATGTCCACGCCGACCGCTGCCGTCCGCACCCCGTTGTCGGGCGCGCAGTGGGGGGTTCTCTGCCTGCTGGTCGTTTCGATCTTCATCAACTACGTGGACCGCGGTAATCTCTCCATCGCCGGGCCGCTGCTGATGGCATCGCCCGAGAAAGGAGGTCTGGGTTTGGACCCCGCGCGGCTCGGGCATCTGCTTTCCGCGTTTTTCTGGACCTACGCATTGTTTCAGTTGTTGGGGATTGTAGGGGCGCTGCTGGATCGCTTCGACGTGAGTTGGGTTTATGCCGCGGCCTACCTGTTGTGGTCCGCCGCAACTGCGGCTACCGGGCTGGCTAGCAGTTTCGTCACACTGTTCGCGCTGCGCCTGCTGCTGGGCATGGGAGAATCGGCGGCCTATCCGTCGTATTCCAAGATTTTCGCGGTGCATTTTCCGGAGCACCATCGCGGGCTTGCCAACGCCTTGATCGACGCCGGCTCGAAATTCGGGCCCGCGCTCGGAACGCTGCTGGGAGGACTGTTGATGGCTCGTTTTGGATGGCGGCCCTTCTTCTTCGTGCTGGGCGCCGCCAGCCTGGCCTGGCTGATTCCATGGATGAAATGGATGCCGCGCGGTAGAGGCATCATCGTGGCGCACACTGAAATGTCTCCGCCCATCCGCCACATCCTCGAGCAGCGGTCTGCCTGGGGATCCTTCGGCGGCTTGTTTTGCGGCAACTATTTCTGGTATTTCCTGCTCACCTGGCTGCCGTCTTACATGGTGATGGAACGCCACTTCTCGATGGATCGCATGGCCACCATGGGCTCGCTGGCGTTCCTGGCGATCGGGCTTTCCTCGGCGCTATGCGGGTGGCTCTCCGACCACTGGATCGCCGCGGGCGCCACTCCCACGCGGGTGCGCAAGACTTTCACGGTCGGCGGGATGACGTTGTCCACCGTGATGCTGCCGGTGGTGATGGTGGACAACCGCGACCTTTCGATGGCCCTGCTGTTTCTGTCGTGCATCTTCTTCGGCATGTGGAGCTCGAATCATTGGGCGCTGATCCAGACGCTGGCAGGACCACCCGCCGCGGGCAAATGGACCGCCGTGCAGAACGGCGTGGGCAACCTGGCCGGAGTGGCGGCGCCCGCCTTGACCGGATTAGTGGTCGCGCGCACGGGCCAATTTTTCTGGGCATTCGCGTTGGCGACTGGCTTTGTGCTGGCTGGCGCGTGTTGCTACATGTTCGTGATCGGCCCGATCGAGCAGGTGGATTGGAAGCTAAGAACCCGCCGACCGTTGTGAGGCGCAAGGCACCATCGCCAGGGTCCGGCCGTAGTGCTACGCTGTTCTGAGCGCCCCTCGGAGGTACTTTGATGAAAGCGTACTCCCGTTCTCTCCGCGCCGGGCTTGTCGGTTTGACTGCGTTCCTCTACGTGGCCGCCCCGGTTCAGTCTCAACAGGCTAGCCCGATCGTGGTGCTCCACAGGTTCACGGGTGGATCGGATAGCCAGCAACCCATCAATGGTTTGACTCAGATTATCGGGGGTAACCTAATGGGCGCCACTGCTCCCAGCTCTGTCAATGCCCCCACCACACTCTTCGAGCTGAGCCCGAACCGAAGTGTGACAACCATTTGGGCGTCACCCATCGAAATGCCGCCGGAAGGAACACGCAAGGTTTTCACCGTGGGGCGCGTCCTCGCAGCCAGCGACGGGAATTTTTACGTGGCGGGTGAATCCGCCGACGGCGATCCCCTGAATCCCGGAGAAATTGCCAAGTTTGACACCGCTGGGAACCGCACGGCGTTTCATCTTTTCAACTCCGCGGAGGGCCCGCCGTCAGGGGGATTGGTCGAAGGCTTTGACGGCCACTTCTATGGCGTCGCCGCGGGATCCCCGCCGCCGCATTACGCCGTGCCGAAGGTGTACCGGATTTATCCCGCAGGGATCTACGCGCCGATTGCGACTCTCGCGAACCAAAACGCCGGCGGCACTCTGACGGTGGGGAGTGACGGCGATTTCTATGGCGTCACTGTCGCCAACGGCGCGACGGGCGGCATGGTATATCGGGTCGCGACTTCCGGGGTTCTGCAGGTCCTGCACGTATTCACGTTCCAGGATGGCTCCAATCCCAACTCCGGCTTGGCAGAGATTTCCGAAGGCGTCTTTCTGGGCACAACGTATGACGGCGGGACGCACAACCTGGGCACGATCTTTCAAATCACGCGTGATGGCCAGTTCAGTAGCCTATATAGCTTTGACGGCACAAAGGGCCAGAATCCATCCAGCGGGCTGCTGCTCGCCAGTGATGGCAACCTATACGGGACAACTGCCGAGGTCCTCGATGTCTCACTCGGAACGATCTACCAGTTCGCTCCGGGGGGACAGTTGACCTCGTTTCCCATGACTGTTCAGACCGGCTACGCCCCCGGCGGCGATCTTATACAGACGGAAGATGGCGCCGTTCTGGGCGTCGCGTTGTATGGCGGCGCCAGCCCTGACTTGGGCGGAACCGTATACGCGCTCGAATTGGGGCTTCCGAAGCCGCTGCCGGCGATCCTGGGATTTCAGCCGGCATCCGGCGGGCCCGGAGCGGTAGTCACCATTCGCGGCAACTATTTCATACATGCGAGTGCTGTTCAGATTCAACGGACTGAATGCCCAATTCAAGACTAAATCGGGCAACTTCATTGAGGCTATCGTACCGCAAGGCGCAACCAGCGGACCGATTTCAGTTACCAATGTCAACGGTACAACCGTCAGTAGCCGCGATTTCACGGTCGAGGCTCCATTGTGATACCCTTCACCGCATGAAGTTCCTCACAGCCCTGTTCGTTTTCTCCTTGTTTTTGCCGCCGTCGCGCGCGCAGGTCTTCACGTTCACCCGCGAAGAGATGCTGAAATACACGGCGCAAAACCCGTTCGAGCGCTTCGCCGATGGGCGGCCTAAAGTGCCGGATGCCATCCTGGAAAAAGTGAAGGGCCTGTCCGCGGAGGAGGCCTGGGCGGTCCTCCCCGGAGCGCACTTCCCGAACCAATACGAGGGGAACTGGCGCATCCTGCATCCCGATCGCAAGCTGGTGGGGCGTGCAGTTACCGCTCAGTTCATGCCCGTACGCCCCGATGTGGCCGACATCATGGAAGCCGACGCCAAGGCCAAGGGGCTGAGAGACAATGGCAACCAGCGTGTCATCGATATGCTGCAACCCGGCGACGTGCTGGTGGTAGACTTGTTCGGCAAAATCGAGGACGGCACCATCGTCGGCGACAATCTGGCGACCGCCATCTATGCCGCCACCGGGACGGGATTAGTGGTGGATGGCGCGATCCGCGATCTCGAAGGCATCCAGCCCATCGACATGTCCGTGTATTGCCGCGGCGTGCATCCCACTCCGATACACAATGTGATGCTCACCGGCATTAATATTCCCATACGGATCGGCGGCGCCACAGTTATGCCGGGCGATGTGGTTTTCGGCGATAGCGAAGGCGTGTACTTTATTCCGCCGCAACTGGTTAAGTCGGTCGTGGACAAGGCCGATGAGACACACGTTCACGACGAATGGACTAAGGCGAAACTGATGACGGGGAAATACAAGTCCACCGATATCTATCCCAGCCCGCGCGATCCGGCGCTCAAGGAAGAGTACGAAGAGTACAAGAAGCAAAAGCTGGGGCATAATTAAGGAGCTCTTAACAAGCACCGCTCCCTTACGGTCGCGGCTCTGAAATGACGCGCGACACCGCACTCAGAGCCGCGACCGTCAGGGAGCGGTTTTACGACAATCAGGTGAAAACATGAAACAGAAAATCCTTCTCACAGCATGCCTGCCGCTTTTGTTGACCTCTTATTTAATAGCGGCCAACTGGCTATCCTATGGCAACGATCCGCAGCGCACGGGCTGGAGTCCCGCGGAGACCGACATCAACCGCGACAACGCGAAGTCGATCATGCTGCTCTGGAAAGCGCATCTGGACAACCAGCCGCGTGAGCTGAATTCGCTCACGGCCCCGGTGAACGTGGAGTGGGTGACCACCGACAAGGGCATGGCGGAAATCGCGATCGTGGGCGGCGCATCCGACAACCTCTTTGCCCTGGACGCCGACAGCGGCAAATTACTTTGGAAGAAAACCTTCACTCCGGAAGGAAAGCCGCGCCAGGAGCCGTTCTGGCTTTGCCCGAATGCGTTGAACGCCACGCCGCTGATTCGCAAGGATGGGCTGACCGCCACCGTATTCGCCATTGCGAGCGACGGCAAGCTCCACGCACTGAACGCCTTCAACGGAGAGGACCGCATACCTCCACAACAGTTCGTGCCGCCGTTCTCGAAGAACTGGAGCCTGAACCTGTACCAAGGCGTTCTCTACACCACGATTTCGCAGGGTTGCAACGGCGCCCGGTCGGGAGTTTATGCGATGGAGCTCGGTGCGACGGATCACCCGGTCACCCACTTCCACTCGGCCAACGGCGGTGCCGGAATCTGGGGACGCGCGGGTGCTCCGATCAGCAAGGGCGGCATGGTTTTCGCGCAGACCGGCGACGGCTCCTACGACGCCGCGCGCGGCCAGTTTCCGGACACGGTCTTGCAGCTTTCGGCGAAAGACTTGAAGCTGGTCGATTACTTCACGCCCGCCAATCACAACTACCTCACGCGCAAAGATCTCGACATGGGGAGTATGTCGGCCACTGTGTTTTCGTTGAACGGGCGCGAGATTGTGGCGGCTGGCGGCAAAGAGAGCGTGATCTATCTGCTCGACGCGCAGCATATAGGCGGACCGGACCACAAGACGCCGCTCTTCCGCAGTCCGGTGTATGCCAATGAGGACGCGGATTTCGCCGGCCACGGCTTTTGGGGCGCTTTCGCCACCGCCGAGGACGAACAGAAAAACCGCTGGCTCTACGCTCCGGCGCTGGGACCGGCCGCCAGCGGCGTCAAGTTCCCCGTCACCAACGGGGATGCGCCGAACGGCAGCATTATGGCCTTCCGTGTGGAGGAAGCGGATGGCAAGCCCACTTTGTCGCCGGCCTGGATCTCGCGCGACATGAATCTGCCGGAGCCTCCCATCGTGGCGGGCGGGCTGGTGTTCGCGATTTCGAATGGCGAGTTCGCGCGGCAGTCCAAGGGCGCCGATGGCGGGTTGTATAACTCCGCCGAGCGCATCGCTAAGCACGTGGGAAACACGGTGCTCTACGCTTTCGACGCCACGACGGGCAAGCAGCTTTACTCCAGCGGTGACACCATGCCTTCATGGACGCACTTCAGCGGTATCTCCATTTCGGGCGGCAAGGTGTTTGTGACGACTTATGATTCGAATATGTATGCGTTCGGCTTGAAGCAATAGCATGTGGCGCAGGCGAGCTTGCTCGCCGGCCGTTACGGCAGCGCGAAAGCCATCACCGAGTCACCCAGCTTGCTCTTATCCGTCTTGCCGTGGCCTCCGGCGGATACCACTACAAATTGCCGCCCGCCCTGCCGCGCCCGATAGGTGATGGGCGTGGCCATCGCCGACGCGGGCAACTTTGCTTGCCAAAGCTCGCGGCCTGTCTCGGTGTCGAAGGCGCGGAAGGTGCGATCGAGCGTAGCCCCGATGAACGTCAGACCGCTGGCAGTGGTGAGCGGGCCGCCCAGCGTGGGCGTGCCCCATTTCATGCCGAGCGGGATGGGCGCAAGTTCCCGCATGGTGCCGAGCGGCGCCTGCCATCGTACGCGCCCCGTGCTGGCTTCCACCGCGGCCAGCGTTCCCCACGGCGGAGGATTGCAGGGCAGTTGCCAGGGCGACAGCAAGGGGCGGCGCCGCATCACGTACGGCGTGCCTTTCATGGGCGCGTATTCCCAACCCGCTTCGCGCCGTTGGTGAGCAGCCTGTTCTCTGGGGATGAGTTGCACGATGAACGGAAGATTCGTCTGATTGACGACGATGAGGCCGCGAGAGCGGTCGAACGAAACGCCGCCCCAGTTGGTGCCGCCGATATTCCCCGGATACTGGAGCGAGCCTTGCAGGCTGGGCGGCGTGAAAATGCCTCCGCGCCGCAGGCCCGCAATCGTGTCGCGACACTTGCCGCGATCCCATGCGGTCAAGCCCCAGGCATCCTGCGGCTCGAGCCGGTCGGGCACCAGGCGCGGCGGCGCCACCGGGACCGGCTGGGTCGGCGATAGCCATTCGCCTGGCACGCCGTCTTGTGGTACGGGCCGCTCCTCCACGGGCAGGACCGGCTGGCCGGTGTCGCGATCGAGTATGAAGAGGTAGCCCATCTTGCTCGGCTGCGCCAGGGCCGCGATGCGCTGGCCGTTGCGCTCCACCTCGATCAGAGAAGGCGCGGACGGCAGGTCGTAGTCCCAGAGGTCGTGATGCACGGCCTGGAAGGACCACACCATTTTGCCGGTGGATGCGCGCAACGCCACCAACGAGTCGGCGTTCCGATCGTCGCCCTTGCGCTCGCCGCCAAAGAAATCGGGGCTGGGACTGGTGGTGGGCAGGAACACGAGATCGTGCGCCGGGTCTGCGGAGATCGGGCCCCACACGTTTCCCGCTCCGGTGCGGTCGGCGCCATTCTGCCATGTGGCACGCGCCGGATCGGCAGGATCGCGCGGCACGGGATCCCAGGCCCACACCAGCGCTCCTGTGCGCGCGTGGTAACCGCGCACCACGCCCGGCGGCATGTCCACGCGGTCGTTGTCGTTGACGGCCGAGCCCACGATCACCACCTCGCCAACCACGGCCGGCGGCGACGTAAAGTGATACTCGCCCTTGATGACCGTCTTGATGCCGGCGGTCAGCGACACCTGCCCGTTGGTTCCAAACGCGGGGCAGGCTTGGCCGGTAGCGCCGTCTATGGCGATCAAGCGTCCATCTTGCGTGGCCGTGTAAATCGTACGGCGACACGCCTCGCCCGGCTGGCGCGCGGGATCGACCCAGGTAGCCAGGCCGCGGCAGGTGAAGTAGTCGCCGTAATATGCGATGCGGTCGATCTGCGGATCGAAGGCCCACTTCTCACGGCCCGTTTCGGGATCGAGCGCGATGATGCGATTGAACGGCGTCGCTATGTAGAGGGCGCCGTCGACGAACAGGGGCGTGGCTTCGAAGGTGCTTTTCGCCCACACCTTGTGCCCGTGCCAGGTGTCGCCGCGGTTGGCGATGTCTCCGGTGTGATACGTCCACGCGACTTTGAGATCGCGCACGTTGGCTTTGGTGATTTCCGTCAGCGGGGAGTTTCGCGCGCTGCCTGGGTCGTTGCCATAGGTCGGCCATTCGGCGATGGCGGCTTTGGGATCGCGTTGGATCGGATGCGACCCGCATCCGGTGAGCAGCAGGAACAGCAGGCCCGCGCTCGAAAGCAGTCGGGATTTCATAGTCGCAGCCGTCGCACGGTGCGACGCCATCGTGCGTCTCCTGATCCATAGTAGCGCCGTGCGGAGTATATCCATAACGTCCCGTCTGGTGTACGCTCGTACAGCGATTGCGGTCGAATGGGATTCAGGGACACCAGGCGGATGACGAATATACAAGGGCTGCCCTCGCATTAGCTTAATCGCCAGTCCCAGATCGAAATCGATGAGGCAACAAAGACTAGCCTAGGGCAGAGTTTGAGTATGAGCAACGATGAAAAGAAAGGCGAGTCGGCACGCCACTCCTAATCGGGGCCTCAGCATTCTGGCGTTCATGAAGCAAGTGGGGCTGGCGCTGGCTCCTGAGACAGTACACTGGGACATTGGTGCGTTCAGCCTGGGTGCCAAGGAGCTTAGCACCCTTCAGCTCCGCATATCCTTCACAGAACTTGCAGTAGATGAATTGGCCGCGCATAGCACAGTCTTTGGTCCGATTTCCCTGTCTTTTGACATTGCCAAGCTCCGGGGCACGGGTGCCACCCCCGTCATCTACGTGCCCCAGGGCATCACTGACAGTCCCCTCAGTCAGATATGCCGCTGGCTAACGCGTGCGGCTCTGGACACGCGGCGAAATAAGCCGGTTGGCAGGCGAAAGCGCCTGCCCCACGTCTATTTTCTTCTGTAGATCGTCGTCATGCCTGTGCTTCCGACCACTTCGTATTCCTCGCGCCACGCGCGCAGATCTTCGTAAGCGCCGATTGCGAGGTGTGGATTGACTGGCCCCAGGCCGTCCAGGATGAGCGCGGGATGCGTAAGAAGCAACTCGTCGCGGTGCGCGCGGATGGATTCGTTTTCCACAGGGCGGGATTGCGTGAGATGGCGATCGGCGGGAACGCCGGTCAGCGGTTGCGAATCGAGAAATCGCGTGGCGGCGGGCAACCGCGTGTAGACGTATAGCTCCGGCCGGAAGCCCCATACGAAGAGCGTATCGCCAGCTTTACTCCACTCGCGTGCCATTTGGGCGGCTTGGCGGCTGTCCTGATCCATGGCGATGTCCACCCAGTGAGGCGGGCGGTTTGCGATCAGGTCGCGGGCGAGCATCGCATAGCGCGGGCCAAAGCGAATCAGGGGAACCAGCAGCAGCGCGGCCACCGCCATGGCGCGCTTGCGGCCCAATAGCGTAAAGCCGCGGGCGCCGGCCAGCGCGGCCAACGGCAAAAGCTGGAAATAGTAGCGTGGGAAGAAGCGCCAACCCAAGGCCACCGCCGCGCAGGAGATGGCGGCCCAAGCGGCCCAGCGTGCGCGGCCGGCCTTCGGGTCGCGGAGCCAGAACCAGAGTGCGGCGATGACGAGCGCGGCGTGAAAACCCAGCCAGTGCGCGGTTCGCACCAGGCCGTTGCCCAACGGATTCTCGACGAACGTTTCTCCGGCATAGATGCGGCCCCATTTCCACACCTGCTCGTAATACGCGGGGAAAGATCCCTGGCTCCAGAGCCATGCCGCCGCGAGCGCATTGGGAATCGCAAATCCCGCCAGCAGCAGGGGGAGCGCCCTAATGTTCCAGATGGTGCAGGCGGCCAGCACAAGAACGCCCTTGGCATTTATCAGGAACGCGATGCCCGCGAGGATGCCGCTGAGCAAAGCGCGACCGCGCCACGCTAGCCAGACCGCGGCGATATGCGGCGCAAGCATCAGCAGGTCGGCGGCCAGCGGCGTGACGGCAGAAGGGATATCGAAGACCAGGTAGAACGCCAGCAGCGCGGCGGCCCAGAACGCTTCGCGCCGGCCCCAGAGATCGCGCGCAAAGCACCAGGCGAGCCAGCAAGCCAACAGCGCGTACAGCGCTCCAGCCAGGCGCAGAGGAAAGCCGTCGCGCGCGTCCCAGGCGAGGTAAGTCCAGGCCAGCAGGGGTGGTTTATCGAACCAGAGATCGCGGTAGAGGACCTTGCCGTGCAGCATCTGGGAAGCCGCGGCCAAGGGCAGCGTTTCTTCGGCCCACAGAATATCGAGGTGGCACAGGCGCGCCGACAGAACCAGCGTAAAGAGAATCAGGAAAAAGAGGCGCGCGCGTTTCACTGTGTTTGCTATGGTAACTTGAACCGCGCGCCGATTGGTTCTATGATGGGCAAATAAAAGGCGAACATGGAGGATATCCAGGAACAACTCGCCATCCTGCGTCGGCGCATCGCCCGGATCGACAAGAAGTGGACCGGCGATGCCATGGTGGCGCAGGCTTCAGCCTGTGGTCCCCAGGCGGGCGCACCCTCGCGTATCAAGGACCTGCGCCCCGCGCGCTACTTTGTCGAAGAGCTCATGAGCGGCGAAGTGGTGCGGACTTCTCTCGGCGAGCACTTCGAAACCGAGAAGCTGTTCGAGCGGCATCGCCGCCACGGGAGCATGGACATTTCGAACCTGTACGATCTTCCGGCGGATCTGCTGGAGTCCCTTTCCGACGGCGCGATCGGGTCTTCGCACCCTACTAAATGGGCCTTTCTGGATACCGAAACGACGGGCCTGGCGGGCGGCACCGGGACGTACGCGTTTCTGATCGGAGTGGGGAGCATCGAGGCGGCGGGCTTCCGGCTGCGGCAGTTCTTCATGCGCGATTACGGCGAAGAGGCATCCCTGCTGCGCCGGCTTTCCGAGCACCTGGCGCAGTTCGACGTGCTGATCACCTACAACGGCAAGACGTACGATCAGCCACTGCTGGAAACACGGTTCCGCATGGCGCGCGCGCGGCATCCCTTCGAGCGTCTGGCGCATCTGGACCTGCTGTTCGGCGCGCGGCGGCTTTGGAAACTGCGGCTGGAGAGTTGCCGGCTGGTGGATCTGGAAAACCAGATCCTGGGCGTGGAGCGCCAGGGCGACCTACCCGGCGAGATGATTCCGTATTACTACTTCGAATATCTGCGGACGCAGCAAGCCTTCCGGCTGGTGCCGGTCTTCCATCACAACGCGATCGATATTCTGTCGCTGGCGTGCCTGACTGCTATTGTGCCATTCGCTTTTCGCGCGCCGGAGGAGACCGCCTTCCGGCACGGAGCGGACGTCATCGGCTTGGCGCGTTGGGTGCTGCAAGCGGGACGTCCCGAGCAGGCGTTGCGGCTTTGGCGGCGTGCCGTGGATTTGGGGCTGCCCGACGATCTGCTGTTCCGCACGCTTTGGGACATCGGCACGATGGAGAAGCGGCTGGGCAGATCCGATGCGGCCCTGGCTGTGTTCACGGACCTCGCCGCATCGCGCAATGCGTACCGGCTGCGCGCCTTTCGCGAGTTGGCAATCCATTACGAGCGGCGCGCGCGCGACTATTCCGTGGCATTGGAGATGACGCGCAACGCTCTGGCCCTCGAAGACACTACGGATCTGCGGCGGCGCGAACAGCGGCTAGAGAAGCGCCTGGCGCGGCACCGTTTGTAAATTCACAAATTGTTTACGAGTTTCGCACAATGCCGTGCAGCGCAGGCCGAATAATGGGAGAGGATGTCCTGCTGCAGGCGCGAATCGACAGCGTGGCTGGTGCTAAGTGCGCTCGAACGTCTCGCTGCGTTGTTCATCCTTCTGGCTCTCTCGCCCTTTCTACTGATCGTTGGAATTGCCATCGCTTGCCTGTCTCGAATGTCGCCGTTGATCGCGCATCGGCGGCTGGGTCTCGGCGGCAGTCCAATGTGGGTGCTGAAATTCCGCACGATGTGGAGGCGCGGTGCAGCGCCTGCGGGGTGCTTCGCGCTGGTCGAGCGGATCGTGGACGAGAGCGGGCCGCGGGAGAAGGGCACGCGCGATCTGCGCATCTCGAGCGGCTTCGCGCGTTTCTGCCGCCGGCACTCGATTGACGAACTGCCGCAGCTCCTGCATGTCGTGCGCGGCGAAATGTCGCTGGTAGGTCCGCGGCCGATCACCGCCTCCGAGTGGAAGCTCCACTATCGGGGCGCCGCGGCGGAGGTGCTGCACGTGAAGCCGGGCCTCTCGGGGCTATGGCAGATCATGGGGCGCAGCCGGCTAACCTACGAACAACGCCGCAACCTGGATCTGGCGCTGGTGCGTAATCGTTCGCTGAAGCTGTATTTCCAGATCCTTCTTTGGACTCTGCCGGAGATCTGGAGCGGACGGAACGCCTGGTAAGCGGTGAGGCTGCCGTTGTATTACCATCCACCCCTCTTCGCACGCCGCGACGATTTTTCGATTGCCGCATGCGGGGTGCGGAATCTTGCCTGATGCCACTTAGTCTTTGCTGGCTATTCGGTTGTGGCGCACGCTTCAGCGCAGTGCCTCGTAGGTTCCCCGTGACCGAACGTCTGCACTAATCGTGGGGCGGTCTTCCTGGACTGCGGTCGACGCCTCGTTGGCCTTTCCCGGTCGTCTAGGGACTTGATTCTTCGAGCGAAGAGCGGGTCCATTGGGACTTGCGCAGACCAGGGGGTCTGGCCCACAAATTCTGCCGCATTTGCGAAGTTGAGAAAACTAAGTGATATTGCGCTTCATCGTGCTGACGTGGGCTTTAGCCCGCGGTCGAAATTCGGCAAGCTGAAGCTCGCCGCAGCACGCTGAAGCGTGCGCCACGCGGCTCTTCCCTAGCGCGCGGCTTCCAAACGCGATGCAGAGCCGCGATCTATACTGTAGGTTGACAGACGAGCGTCTGTCCCACCTCGCTGCGCTTTTACGGCCCGACTGCGATAGTGACTTGGTCCGTGGTCGTCACACCATTGACCTGGATCTGTAGTGACACTTTATTCCCCGTGGGCGTGGTGGGGTCCGGCACTACGCCAATCTGATATTCACTGACGTATTGCGGCGAGAGCACCGAATAGATAAATTTCGCCGGGACACCGCCGATTAGCACGGTTGGCGTCAACAGTGTCTTATACGTCGCGTTCGGGGCGGCCAAACCGTTGGCTAGAGTCTGGTTCACTGAACCGAGTCCGGTGCAGGCAACGATCAGGGCGTGTCCCGAGCTGAGCGAGATGGGAGTCACTTGAAAGCTCCCAATCTTCGTGCCGGCCGGCCCGGCGACAGCCCCAGTGGTGTTGTCGTACGCAAAAGCCTGGCCCTGTCCGTCGTTAAACACGGTGAAGATCCCGGGCGCCGCGGGTACAATAGTTACACTCTGGGCGGCCGACGTTCCGGTGCCGCGCGTAACCTCAATGTTCGCCGTGCCGCTGGTCATGCCCTCCGGCAGCACATTCCAGGGTAATTGCGCATTGATTTGAATGCCGGCTACAAAGTACAGCGGCGCGGGAATATTGTTGAAGGTCACGGATGTGACATCGCTCAGCTCAGTCGATAACGGGATGGTGCTGGCGGCGGCCGTCGAGGCGGCCAGGCTGGTGCCAAAGATCGACACGATGGAACCGGGCGCGACGCCTTCCGTGGAATAGCTGCCGGAATTCACGACGCCTCCCATGTTCACCGCGGGGGCCTGCGCGAATGCAAAAGACGCCATCACGATTGATACTAGAGCCAGCCCGATAGATCGCATATACCCTCTGCTCCAATTTTAGTCGACCCATCGCGGCAACCCCAAGACTTGGAGCAAGAATTTACTTGTTGTGCAGTACCTGCGGCACAGCGAGAAGCTGGGCGCGAATGCGATCGAGCGTGCCTGTAACTTCGACGTGCTTGCCTCCGTCCAATGTGACTGCTCGCACGGCTTCGGCGTCCGCCTCCTTAAGGCGCCCTCCGGCCTCCAGTACCTGGGCCAGCATCCAGTGTGGCTTGAACCAATTCGGAGCGTATGAGATGGCGGCGCGCAGGCTCTGCTCCGTGTGCACGACATCGTCCCGTGATGCATAAAACTCGGCCAGATTGTAACAAGCGTTAAATGGGTCCTCAGCCGTGTAAGTGGAGTGTACCGCGGCCATCGCTCCCTGCTGCAATGCCTGTATCCGGATTGCCGGATTGACCTGACTCGCGGCAATTTGGGCCAACCGCCGCGAATACCAGAAGTCTGCGCTGGCGCCGGGCAAACGCCAATCGCGATACCGTGCATATTGGCTGGTCGCGTCGCCGACCAGACCCGCATCCAGATCGCGCCGGACCGATGCGAGGGCGGTCTCCGCCATCAGCAGCCGCACGGCAAAAACCGCGAGCAAGCCCGCACAAGGCACTGTGGCGACCACCGCCGGCCAACGCCGGCCAACCGGCCGCGGCTTAAGAGTCGCACGGCAGGTGAGCGATACCAGCATGGCGATGGTGACGTAGTAGGCCAACGCGGTAGGCAGCGTGAAGCATACAAACTGTCCGCCGATCGTCATGGCAGCCAGCGCAGCAGCCAGCGCGCCTGCTGTGTCGTGTGTTCCGCCTCGCGGCTGATTCCGGCGCACATCCCACGCCGAGGCGAAGCCCAGGATCGAAAGCGCAGCAAAGAACAGCAAGCCCGGCACGCCCTGTGCGACCAGCACATCGAGAAAGATGTTGTGCGGCGACTCGTGGTAAAAATCCGGATACGCCCTGGCCAGTTCGGCGGATTGCCAGCGCGCGAAGCTGGCGATAAAGGTGTCCGGTCCGTAGCCCAGCGGCCAGCGCGCAGCCGCCATGCGCAGGCTGTCGCGCCAGAGTAAGAATCGCGCGCCGCCCGCCGGGTCTTCGAGCGACCAATGCACGCGCGCCCTTAACTTTGCGCCGGCGGGAGACACATAGAATGCCGCGAGCGCGACCACCACGAGGCCTGCTGCGGCAGCCGCGCCGCGAGTGACGCGCAGACCTCGCCAGAGCACCAGAAAGATCGCACCGGCGAGCAGACCGATCAGAGCCGCGCGCGTGCCGCTTAGAAGGATAGACATGCAGCCAGCCGCGACTGAGATCCGCGCCATCCATTTCCAGGAGCGCGACGTCTCAATCCGCGCCAGCGCCGCGCCTGCGAACACCGCGCACAACAACCAGTTTGCGAAGTAATCCGCGTGGCCTAATGTGGAAGGCGGCCGCACGATGGTGAAGATGCCTTCCCCCGCGTGGTAGCTCTGAGAGGGCTGCAGCGGATCCCATCCAAAATATTGCGCCGCGCCATAGACCGCCGCGATCAACGCACTGGCGGCGAGCGCGCGCAGCATCACGCGCAGGCGTTCGTGCCGCCCGGCGCAACACGCGGCCACCAGGTAGGCCAGCGCCAGTGCCGCAAGCTGCGTCACCAGCCCCCAGCATCGCCACGCGCTTCCGCCCAGTGACAACGCCGGGTTCACCGAAGCTAACGTGGAGGCAGCCAGCGATACGGCCATCCCACACATGACCGGCAGGAGCCAGCGCGCCTGGCGTGAAGCGCGATGAAATCCGTTCGCGCCGCCCACTGCCGCCCACCAAGTCACTGCCGCCGCGGCCCCTAGCAGGAGCAGCACCATCTTAGGTGTAACATCGAAGTAAAAAAGCAGCCCCGGCGCGATCGCCAGCGGAATTAATGCCTGTATCAGGGCCAGCAGCAGCGCCATATAGGCTACACTATCTCACAGGCCATGCCGGAGTCAGTAGATGCGTATCGCTATCTGAGCTTTCTGCGGTCGCGGTGGTGGTTCATCGCGGCATCTTGCGCCATTGCGGTAAGCCTGGCGCTGGCAGTGAGCCTGACACTTCCGAAGAAATACACTGCCACCTGCCGCATTCTGATCGAGCCGCCGGCGGGCGCCGATCTTCGCGCGGTCAGTCCCATGTACTTCGAATCGCTTAAGACTTATGAACATTTCGCGGCGAGCGACAGCCTGTTTCTGCGCGCGCTGGACCAGTTCCACTTGCGGCAGCGCTTCCCGGACCGGCCCGTCGAATCGCTCAAGGGCATGCTGAAAGTCGCGATGGTGCGCGATACGAAGATCCTGGAGATCAAGGTCACATTGCCGGATCCGAAGACCGCGCAGGCGCTGGCGCAGTATCTGGGCGAGGAAACGGTAAAACTCAGCCGGACCGTGGATCAGGAAGGCAACCGCGAATTGACGCAAGAGATCGAGAAACAGGAGGCGGACGCCCGCGCACGGCTGGACCAAAGCGAAGCGGCCTGGACCCATATGCTCTCGCAGCGGCCGATCGGAAAGTTACAGGAAGAGATACAAAACGGCAGCGAACTGGAGGCGAGTCTGGAGCGGCAACTGATGCGGGCCGAACAAGACGCCGCCGAAGCTCAGCCGGGCGATGCCGCCGCCGGCCGGCCGCGCGCCGAGACTCTGCGCAAACAGCTTGCTCAAGTGAAATGCGACTTAACATCTCAGGAAGAACTGCTGGCTGGGCGACTGGCCGAGCGCGATCGCCTGGACGCCGAGCGCACCGCCAGCCAGACGGCGTTCAGCGCCGTCGGCAGCCGGCTGAGCCAGATGCGCAGCGATTTGGCGTATCGCAGCGAACGGCTGAAGGTCATCGACCCCGGCATCGTTCCGGAGCGGCCATCCTCACCCAACGTGCCGCTCAACCTGTTCGCGGCCCTGTTGCTGGGTATCGTCGCGCCAATCGTCTATCTGACGTTGGAATTGAGTTACCAGGCCCAACGCTCTAGTGCGCGCCGCAGCACCTTGCGAGTGACTGGGACGGGAACCGATGAGTGAGACGCGGGCGCTGGCCCGTCCCTGGCGGCTCCTCGGGCCGGCCGCGCTGGGTGTCTATGCCGCGGCAATAGCACTGGCGCCGAAGCCGGCCGGCGCCCTCGTGCTGGCCGGGCCGCTGGTTGCCATCCCGATCGCGTACTGGACGATGCTCAAGCGCGACCGCTGGGTGGCGCTCTTCTTTGCCGCGGCGCTGCTGCTTCCGCCTCTGCCCTTGAGCGCGGGAAACTCCGGGCCGCATCCCTCGGTTGTGTTCGTTTTGCTCGGGCTGCTCGCCGGCGCGTGGAATCTCGCAGAGTGGCGCGTGCCTGCCGTTCCGCTCAATCGCGCGCTGGCGGTTTTCTTCTTCGTTCTGCTGGCCAGCGTGGCGGAAGCCATGCTCTACTCGGGCCTTGCGGTGGGCGCAGGCAGCCTGGCGCGAGTGCTGTTGTTCGGCATCTCCGTGTATGTGTTCTTCTACGTGGCTTACGGCCCGGGCGCCGATCGAGCCGAGGATCCCTTCGCGCAGGCGCGCCTCTTGTATTGGGTCGCGGTGGCCTCTGCGATATTCGCCTGCGTCGATTTCTATTTCCAGTTTCCGGCGCCGGCCGGCTTTGGGCCACAATTCATCTGGCTCCGCTCCGGCGTCTACCGGCGGGCACAGGGCCTCTTTTACGAAGCTAGCACTCTGGGCAACTTTTGCGCGTTCTTCCTGGTGATGATCGCGGCGGCGCTGCTGGCGCCGCATAAGCGCGTGCCGGTTTCGCGCCGCGGCCTGGTGTTGGGTGGGATGATCTTCGCTTCCGCCCTGGTGCTCTCCTTCTCGCGCGCCTCCGTGCTCAACGTGCTGGTGGCCACCACGGTGCTGATCTACCTGCATCGGCCGCGCATTCGCGTGGCAAGGTTCTTTGCGGTCGCGGCGGTCGCGGGGCTGGCCGGCATTATCGTGTTGCGCGCGCTGCTGCCCGCTTTTACGGAAGCCTACTGGATACGTCTCTCGAACTCCGTCACTTACCTCTTCACCGCGACAGAGGGATTGCTTTCCGGACGCGTCGCGAGCTGGCGCGCCGTACTCGGATTCCTGGCGGAACATCCGTGGCACGCGCTGTTCGGCATAGGTTACAAGACGCTGCCCTACTCCGATTACATGGGGCTCACGGTGATCACCGATAATATGTACCTCAGCGTGCTGGCGGAAACCGGCATCGTGGGCCTGGGCGCGATGTTGTGGCTCAGCTTGCAAATCCTGCGGTCGGCGCGCCGCGCGGCGCGGTCGCCCGATCCGCGGCGCAGCTTCTTCGGCAGTTGGATTCTTGCCTTTTGGGCCGGCCAGATGGTCCAGATGTTCTCGGGCGACTTACTGACTTACTGGCGGGTGATGCCGCTGTACCTATGGGTGCTCGCTGTAGCAGTTCGCCATGAACATCCTGTGCCTTGATCAGTTCAGCGAGTTAGGCGGCGCGCAGCGCTGTCTGCTGGAGCTGCTGCCGGCGTTTGCGGAACGCGGGTGGAGCGCGCACCTGGCCGCGCCTGGTAACGGCGAACTCTTTACGCAGGCAGCCGCCTTGCACGCCACCACGGATCGCATCCAGTGCGGGCCGTATTCCTCCGGCCGGAAGAGTCTCGCGGACATGGCGCGTTTCGCGAGGGACGCGCCGCGCCTGGCCCTTGAGATTAGCGTGTTCGTCCGGCGTTACGATACGGACCTGATCTATGTGAACGGCCCGCGCCTGATGCCCGCCGTGGCGCTGTCGGCGCGCCATGGTCCGCCGGTCCTGTTTCACTCTCACAGTTTTCTAAACGGATACGCACGGCGGCTGGCGGGACGCTCGCTGAGCATGGCGCGCGCGGCACTGGTGGCCTCCTGCCGCTTTGTGGCGTTGCCTCTGCTGCCCTACTGCGGGGATCGCGGCATGCGGGTGGTGTACAACGGCGTACGGCAGATGGCGAGCCGGGCCCGGACGGCGCTCGATCCGGAAGCGGAGTTCCGTATCGGCGTCATCGGCCGCATCTCGCCGGAAAAGGGGCAAGCGGATTTCCTGCGCGCGGCTCGCATGCTACATCAGGCTCTCCCACACTGCCGGTTTGTCATCTGTGGCGCGCCGCTGTTTTCCGACCCGGCAGCGATGCTGTATCGGGCAGAGCTGGAGGCTCTGTCCAAGGGCCTGCCCGTGGAATTCGCCGGGTGGCAGGAGGATGTGGATGGCGTGCTCGCGAGCTTGGACCTCTTGGTGGTTCCATCCGCCCCGGTGGACGCGACGCCGCGCGTGATCCTGGAAGCCTTCGCCGGCGGGGTGCCGGTGTTGGCCTTCGCCTCGGGTGGAATTCCGGAGATCGTCGAGCACGATGTGACCGGGTTCCTTGTCGAAGAGCGCTCGCCCCGCGCGCTGGCGTCGGCGATACACGGTTTGCTCGGCGAGCCGTGCCTCATGCGCGAAGTTGCCGAACGGGCGCTTGCGAAGGCGCGCGGGGAGCTCAGTTTGGCGCGGTATCAGGAAGAGATGCTGGCAGCGATGGAGGCGGCTCGGCGGGGCTGACTTTTGGGAGCGTTCTACGGCCTAGGCGATGCTTGCCTTGCACGCTGCGCCATGTAGTGACGATCGAGAGATTGCCGGATCATTGTCTTGATGACGGCCTGGCGGCTCACATTGAGGCCCTCCGCGGCCTTATCCAGCTCCTCCAACATGGCCGCGGTGAGGTCCACATTAACGCGCTGAATCGGCTGAACCATGCGGCCTTGGCCTCTGAAGAAACCAGAAACGTCCTTCCCTCGATCGGCCAAGCGTGCGATCGCATCGGCGGAAACCGGCTTGGCCTGTTTACGAATTTTCTTCATACAATCGGACTTCCTCCTTCGTTGACCTCCACAGCGTGACCAAGTGTAGAATCTCGCCCTCTTGGTCCTCCCGAATCTCAAAGATGACAGAGTACATGCGGTCACCCACCCAACCGATGGCCAGATACTGCTCCGGAACATCTGATCGTTGGTCGAGCCAGTACGGTCGAGAGAAGAATTCCCGCGCCTCCTCGAACCCGATACCACGCCTGGGATTCGCCCTGAGGAGCCTGCTCTTTCGAGGATCGAAACTGAACCGCACGCCAGTATAATTGTTATACCACTTTGGGGGTTGCAGACGCGCGGCGGGGTAGTGTCCTAGGAGTGCTTTGGGATACTACCGCACAGCGCATTCAGTCTGGAGCGGCATCTGGAGCGGGTGCCTGCAGCAACGCGGGCGCGACTGAGCTGACCTCCGGCGCCGCCTCCGGGCCCGGCAGCCACCGGAACGCCACCGCCGCGACAGCCGCCAGTCCCGCCGCGCAGGCCAGCACCTTCGAATATCCGAACCTGGCGATGGAGCCGCCGCCCGCTAATGAAGACACGAACTGCGCGCCGAAGGACACCAGCATCATCAGCGCGACAGCGCCGCCGCGTTCCTGCTCCCGCACGCGATCCATCAGCAGCGTATTGATGCCGGGATCGGTCATATATTGGAAAGCCATATAGGCCGCGAACAGAAACGCCGCGATCCCGGCGGCCGGGCCGGATGCAAGTGTGCCCAGCATGACGGCGGTAGCCATCAGCATCGCCGCGGTTCCGCTCACCATGCCCAGCCGCCGCAGCACCAGCGGCGCGAGCATCAGGGCCACAACCTGCGCCAGTTGCCCTCCGGAGAAGATCAGCCCGATGCGCTCCACCGGCACGTGCAAGCGCGCGAAGTATGTATTGGCGAACGGATTGAAGAGGCCGTTGGCCAGGTTCCACAAGGCGAACACGATGAGGAAGCGCACTACGAAGCGGTTGCGCGGATACAGCTTGGCGCCTTCCGCGGGCGCGGGCAGGATCTTAAGGCGCGCGGCGGGCCACAGCGCCAGGCCCACCAATGCGCATCCAACCAACATGGCAGGCTGCTTGCCGCCCAGCCAAAGTGATAATCGGCCGCCCAGCCAACTGCCCAGGATGCCCAGCGCAATCGAACTGGAGGTGGAGATGCTGAACCCGGTTGCCCGCGCCTTTTCGCTCGTCAGCCGGGCGATCGCGGGCGCCAGCGCCACGGCAAACACCGACATCGAGATGCCGTTCAGGAAGGCGAGTCCCAATAGCGGCACTCGCGTGGACACCAGCGCACGCAGAACCGAGATCGCGCCCACGGCCGCAAAGGACCAGAGGATCATCTTGCCCAGGCCGAACCGGCGCGCCAGGACCGCGGCGGGCAGCGCGGCTGCGACGGAACCGGCTGTCGATGCGCCGGACACCTGTCCCACAAAGTCCTCGCGGAACCCCAGGTCGAGGAGATACAGGTTGTACAGCAGCACGTATATGAACATGCCCAGGCTCATCAGTGAACTGGCGCTCAGAAACGTCCAGTAGCCCGCGCTCAGGCCGCTGGAGCGCATGCGCCAACGCACGCCACTCCGCAATACAGCCGGAAGGGCGCGCGTGTGATACATCACGCGGCCCGCGCAATACCGCAGATAGCGCGCCTGTTTCAGCAAGCGGCGGCGGGAGGTGAGCTGTTCATCGGGGATCGAGACAGCATCCGCCGGACCGGGAAGCTGCCATGGAACGAGACGCCGCCGCAGGACCGCCACCTTGTCCCATGTAGAGTCGAGCAGGGCCAGGTGCAACCACAATTCGTCTTTGTTAGGACGGAACAAGCCCTCGAGCGGAGAAGCTGCGAACGTGGCAAACCAGTCCTGCACCGGCGCTGGGAGCCGTGCGGTTTCCTGCTCCGCCACAGGCCCCGGCGCGCAGCCAAACCATTCCCGCGCCAAACAAAAAGCTACGGCTTCGAGTTGCCGCAACGCGGGCGGGTGCAGGGCCTGCCAGCGATTCCAGAACGCCTGGTCGTTGGCGTGGTGCTGTAGAAACCAGGCCAGCTCGTAGACATGATGCGGGCTAACGCTGCCGCGAAACAGGTGACGCAGCAGGTGCAGCGCGGCGTAGGCCAGCGCGTCGGCGGTGTCGAGGGCTCGCCCGTTGCGGCGCTGCCAGAACTCGTCCACACCCGGCGCGCGGATCCGCTCAGTGCTCCCGTCCCAGAACCGGAAATGCACTTCGATCGAGATGGGGCTCTGCGGATCGAAGTGATCGCCGCGCCATTCAAAGCCTGTCTTACGGATCAGAGTTGGCAGGTGGTCTGTCGCTAGATCGTTGGTGCCTTCGAGCGGTTGGTAGCCTTGGCGAATCAGCAGATCCCAGGCGCGTGTCGCGTCTTCCTGCGGGCAGAGCAGGTCTAGATCGAACTGCATGCGCAACCGGAGGTCTGAAACAAAATGGGGCCATAGTGTTGTGCCCTTCAGAAAAATGAAGTCGATGCCGGCCGTTTCGAGCCATGCTTCGACTTCCGACTGAAGGGTGCGGTAGCGTTCCAACCACTTGACGTTGGCAGCCAGGTTTCGGGCGATTCGCTCGCGCATCCAGTCCGGTAACCTATCGCCCGCCACCGCGTTGAGGACCAGAGTGAGATGGGCGCGGTCGCAGAAATCGAGGGCTTCACGGGGATGCTGGAAGAGGCCTTCGGGACCTTGCAAGGCGTCCCGACTAAATTGCAGCGCCTCCATCGCTGCTGCCACGCCGCTGGGAACCCGCGCAGTCACGTAGTGTGCGGCGAACTGAAGTTCGCCGCGGGGCGAGCAAAGCGCGCCTTGGCAGGCGAAACCGCCTGTCCCACCACACGCACATCTGCTGTCCTCGGGCCAGCGAATGTAGAAACTCCAGGCAGCGAACTGAAGTTCGCCGCGGCACGCTGAAGCCTGCGCCACGACTTTAGACTGGACACCACATTAGAAATCATAACGAAGTGCGAATTGCATTTGGCGCGGGTTGCCGGCGCCCAGGATGCCTCCAAAAAGCGGCGCACTGAAATCGGCGTAGGTTCCCGGGACGCCCCAGTTCGGATGATTGAAGACGTTGAAGGACTCCGCGCGAAATTCCACGCTGCCGCGGTCGCGGATGGCAAACCGGCGATGCAGCGCCATGTCGAACACGTTGTTGCCAGGGCCGTTCACGATGTTCCGGCCGGCATCGCCGAAAGTATAGGGCGCGGGGGCGGTGAACGCGGCGGTATTGAAAAATTCCTGCGTGTTGCGCTGGCCGCGCGGAAGCGTCAAGGGTACGCCGGGCACGATATTCGGCCGGTTGGGAAGGCCGGTATTGGCGGGGTCGAAAGCATAGTAGAAAATGTTCATTGGCATACCGTCCTGCAGGGTGACGATGCCGCTCAACTGCCAATTCCGCAAGACCGGCCCGGAAGCGCGCATTCGAGGCAGATCGACCACGTAGCCGCCGCTGATGCGCCGCCCCACGTTGAAGGAAGACAGCCCGCGCTCCAACCGCAGGTTGTTTTCATCCTGCGCGCCCAGGCTGTCGTAGAAGCCAGGGATCACGGTGTCGGCATCGTCGATGGATTTCGACCAAACGAAGCTGGCCAGCAGAGACACCCGCCGGGTCATGCGCTTCTCGGCTTTGATTTGCAGCGCATTGTAGGACGAGTTGGCGATGTGCTGTCGCTGAATGATTTCACCCAGGCTGGGCCAAGTGCGCAGCGATTGCAGATCGCCAGGCCGCGGCGGCAGGTCTGCGCCGGTCTCGGTTTGCAACGGCGTGTTGAACTGACGAAAGCGGCCCAGGTCCGTGCCTTTACTTCCCACGTACGACACCTCGCCAAGAATGTGTCCCGCGAACTCGTGCTGAAAGCCGGCATTCCACTGCTGCACGTAGGGCGTACGAGCGTTGGGATCGATTCCGAAATAGGTTGGAAAGCCGGTGGATGAGGTCTGCGGGAATCCGTTGCGGGTGGACAGTATGGGCGCCTGCGAACCATTGGTGACGTTGTTCTGGACCAGTATCCCGTTGAGCAGCAGGTCGTACGTTTCGACGGCAATTTCCGGGTTGTAATAGATTCCATATCCGGCGCGAAAAACGGTTTCTCCGCCGAAGATCGTCGGGAGCCGCCAGGCGAGTCCCACGCGCGGCGCGAAGTTTCGGGTGTCCGGCCGCACGGCCTCGTGGACTGGCACCAGTTGCGGAGGTGGCGGGTTTGGCTGCGTGGAATATTGCAGGTTCATAAGATTCCCACCCGCTTCCGAAAAGGGGCTGGCATACTCGTAGCGCAGACCCAGATTCAGCGTCAGACGCGAGCTCACGCGCCAATCGTCCTGCACGTAGGCGCCGTAGCTGTTTTGGCGCATATAGGCCTGGGTGTCGCCCACGTCGCGGCTGGTTAACTGCGGATACCCAAGCAGGAAATCCGCCAACGCGTCGCCGGTGGCGCCCGGTGTGCCGTTAGCGCTGGTAAAGGCGCCGGTGTAGGTGTACGATCCACGCGCCAACGGGCTTTGCCGGTAGTTCATCTGGAAGTGGATCCAGTCGAACCCGGTCTTGATGGTGTGCGCTCCCCGCACCCACGATACGCCGTCTGAAGCGTCCCACAGATTGTCGGCCTGTGTCTGCGGGAACATGGGATTGTCGGTCACCAGCGAATAATCGGCCAACTGGAAATATGGCAGACCGTAGTTGGCGGGATCGCTGCTCAGGCCCTGGATTCCCAATTGCTGCACGATATTGGCTTGGAAAGCGCTTTCGGTGGTGTCGTACACGCGCATGCGCGTAAAGGAGAGCCGGGCTTCGTTCAGCCACGACTTGCCCTCGTAGGTGTAGCTAAGAGCAGCCTGCTGCGCGCGCACGGTTTCTTCGGTGGGGAGCAGCGGGTAGGACCCGGCGATGTAATTCTGTTCGCCGTTGTACGTGTACCGGCCACTGAGCTGGCTCTGATTGCTGAACTGGTGGTCGAGGCGGGCGGACACGGCGTCGTTGCGGTTCTGGTTGGGAGTCTCATCCACGAAGTTGTTGCCGTCGCCGTTGTTCAGATTGGGCAGCGGCTGATACTTTGCCAGGAAAGCGCTGGCGATGCGATCGATGCGGAACGGGGGAATGATATTGTCGGCGAAGGGCAGGCGCGTGCCGTTGGCATCCAGGGACAAGGGATCGTAGATGGGATTCTGGCCAGTGAAATTGCCGGTGCTTGGTCCGGGCGGCGGAACCAGGGCCTGCACCGGGCTGCCCAGCTTCGCGCGCAGCCCCTCGTAGGTGACGAAGAAGAACGTGTTGGCCAACGGCAGCGGGCCGCCCAACGACCCGCCGAACTGATTCTGGCGCACCTCCGGCACCGGCAAGCTGGTCACGTCGAAGTAGCTCAGCGCGTCGGCGTCCTCGTTCTGCAGGTATTCGAAGGCGCTGCCGTGGAACTGGCGCGTGCCGGAGCGGGTCACCACATCGATGGAGCCGCCGCCAGCTTGGGGGAATTCGGCCGGCGCCAGGGAAGTCTGAATGCGGAATTCCTGCACCGCTTCCATGGGCGGATAGACGGCGATGGAAAACGTATTGCGGTCGGTGTCGTAAGCGCCGTCGAGCAGGAAAGCGTTCATGGTCGAGCGGCTTCCGTCGATCGGCGGATTGAAGGCCACGGATCCGCGCGAGCCCTGCTGCACATCGTTGATGACGTCGTGAGTGAACCCGCCAAGCTGGCGTGGGATGGCGGCCGCACCGAGCGTCACCAGCGCGGCGATGTTGCGCTGGTTGAGCGGCAGCTCTTCGGTGGTTTGCGAGTCGAGCCGGTAGCCGATGGAGGCCTCGTCGCTCTGGAGCGGCGATACCTCGGCCGTCGCCGTGACACTTTCGCGCTCCGGGCCGACATACAGCTTGAAATCCAGCCGGGCTTTCTGGTTCACCGTCAACAGAACGTGTTCCGAGCTGGTGGCGCGGAAGCCGGGCTTCACCGCGGTGACGGTATACGACCCGGGCGGAAGTTCCTCGATGGCGTAGCCGCCTTCGGATCCCGTGACCGTGCTACGCGTAAACCCGGTGCCCTCTTCGCGCGCCGTGATGGTCACCGCCGGCGCCACAGCCGACGATTCATCGAGCACGGTTCCGGACAAGGTCGCGGAGGCCACTTGCGCCAGCGCCTCCCCAGCCAGGAGCGCGATCAGCAGCAGTAGCCGGATCATGCCACGCCTCCCGCCCGCACCATCTGCTCGAGCAGCGGCACGGCTTCCTCAAAGCTGCCGTAGCACAATTTGCAGGCAGGCGCCTCGGAAATCGACACGATCGCCTCCGTGCGCCGCACATCCACCTCCTCGTCCAGCATGGGCATTTCCCGCAGCATGCGCTCCTGCACTTCGTCCCTTGATATTCGCGTTAAACTTGCGCGGCTGCCCGGGCGGCGGTCGACAAACACGATATGGTCGACGCGGCACTCCGGCGCTGTGCGAATGGGGAGATCCGCCGTGCGCACTTCGATGGTGGGTTTGCGATCTAACTCGCGGCCCACAGTAAGGCCCCGCAGCTCCGGGAAGATCTCCGGCGCCTCCGCGCGAAAGCGAAAGTGGTGGGACTCGCCGATGACGGTCCGGCCGCCTCCCAACAAAACACTGCTGCCATCGTCGGAAATGTAGGTCCAGCCCCGCCGGGCGCAGGCGTAAGCCAGCGTGCTTTTGCCCACGCCCGAGTCGCCGTACAGCAATATGCCCGCGCCATCCAAGGCCACGCAACCGGCATGCAAGGAGGTATAGCAGGTCTGCTCCTGCAACATGAAAATTATGGCTTCCAGAAAATGCCAGCGGAAAAAGACCGGATCCGCCACAGTCGCGCGTGTCACAAAGCAGTAACCGAAGCGTTGCAGCCGGTCGCAGAACGAGAAATTCTCCCGGTCGCACACCCAGGACAGCAGGTGCCGCTGACCGCGCAGTACGGGATCTGGCGGGGTCCCCGCGGCGCCTTCGGAGACGATCACATGCAGGCGCATGGGTGGCGTGTCATACAGCGGCGCATACACACCCCAACTCTGGCGTGCCGCATCCAGCACCTCCCGCGAGTTACTGGCCACATCGGCCGGGAAGCCGAGCGGGTAATACCGCGCCTCGTACAGCAGCGGCGTCCTGTACAGCAGCGGATCGTTGATGAGTGTTTCGATAGCGTTGGTTCCAGACATCTCTGCGACCAGTGATAGCACATACTGCCGCGTAAGAATCGTAAAAACATTGACTTTGACGCGACTGCCGTTTTGGAAACAGGTATTCTTGGGATGATGCGGGCCGCGATCGTACACTATTGGCTGATCAACTGGCGTGGCGGCGAGAAAGTACTGGAATCGCTGTGCCGGCTTTTGCCGGATGCCGACATCTTCACGCTGTTCTACGATCCGCGCGCGGTCAGTGCGGAGATCCGGCGGCACAAGGTCACCGCGTCTTTCCTGAACCCGCTGCGCCGGCACTACCGCCGGCTTCTGCCGCTAATGCCTCTGGCGTTGGAGCAATTCGATTTGCGCGGCTACGATCTGGTGATCAGCAGCGAATCGGGCCCGGCCAAGGGCGTGTTGACGTCGTCAGCGGCGCGGCACATCTGTTACTGTCACACGCCGATGCGGTACCTATGGGACCTTTATCCCGCCTATCTGAATGAGTGGACGCCGGGGTGGAAGCGCTTGCTGATGGCGCCGGTGAGCAACTATCTGCGGCTGTGGGATTACGCCTCCGCGGCGCGAGTGGACGAGTTTATCGCGAACAGCGAGAACGTGCGCCGGCGCATCCAGAAGGCCTGGCGGCGGGAATCGCGAGTGGTGTACCCGCCGGTGGCGGTGGAGAGCTTCTACTGGCGCGAGCCGGAGGACTATTACCTGGTCGTATCGGAGTTGGTGGCGTACAAACGCGTCGGTATGGCCGTGCGCGAATTCTCGCGCTCCGGCAGGCATTTGCGCATCGTGGGCGACGGGCCGGAGTTCAAATATCTGAAGCGCATGGCGAGCGGTAATGTCGAGTTTTGCGGGCGCGTCGCCGACGCGGACTTGCGCGAATTATTGGCTCGCTCGCGCGCGCTCATAGTGCCCGGCGAAGAGGACTTCGGACTCGCGCCGGTGGAGGCGTTGGCCAGTGGCAAACCCGTCATCGCGCTGGGCCGCGGCGGGAGTCTGGAGAGCGTGCCCGCGAGCGATCCGCTGGGCGGCGTGTTCTACGATGAGCCGGACGAAGCGCAGCTTAGCGAGGCTGTCGAACGGTTTGAGCGGGTGGAATCGCTGGTGCGTCCGCGCGAGTTGCAGGCATGGGCGGAGCAGTTTTCCGAGACCTGCTTCCTGACCCGTATGCGCGAGGTGTTGGACACACTGGTAGAGAAACAGGCGCCGCCGCGGGCCTCATGGGCCACCTTTCGCGATTAAGACAATCAAAGCCCAAATAGCTATTGAGCTGCGGGAAAAGAGTCGCCGGGAACGCCGCTGCGGTGGTCGCTGCGGCGCGGGTCAGTCGCGTGAAACGGACCGCTTGGCCTTCGCGTATCAACCCTGATGCACGATATCACAATATGATATCATTGAACCGTGGGCAAGCATGAGCGCACCTTGGAAGCGATTTTTGCCAAGCGCGCCGGCATTGCCTGGAGCGACATCGAGAAGATGCTCAGGGCCTTGGGCGCGGAAATCAGCGAAGGTCGCGGGTCGCGGGTGCGCATCGCGCTCGGCGGGGTGCGAGCAGTGTTTCACCGTCCCCATTCACGTAAGGAAGCCGATCGCGGCGCGGTTGTCGCGCTACGCCGGTTGCTCGAGCAGGCCGGGATCGCCCCGGAGGAGAGACCGCATGACTTATAAAGGCTATGATGCGGTTGTGCAGTTCGACGAAGACGCCGGAGTCTTCACCGGCGAAGTTATCAATACGCGGGACGTGATCACCTTTCAAGGCAAGTCTGTAACGGAGCTGAAGCGAGCCTTTAAGGATTCCGTGGACGATTACCTGGAGTTCTGCGCATCCCGCAACGAAAAGCCCGATAAACCGTTCGCCGGGAGTTTCATGGTGCGCATGTCGCCCCAGCTACATCGCCACATTACCGCCGAGGCAAGGCGCCAGGGCAAGAGCGTTAACGCCTACGTGATCGAGCGATTGAAGGCAGAGACTATAACGGCTCGAAGGTAGCCCATTGTTTCCGCGCAGTAACTCTATGGAAAGCCTGAAATCGTATAATGCGGCGTTACACCCCGCGGACCTTCGCATGACCCAACTTGAGGCGCCGCACTTGGCGGACGGGTTGCAAACATGGGGGGATAGCGTTGCGGTAGAATGCTGAAATCTCAAGACAAGCGGGAGTTTACCAGGACAGATGCCAAACTTGCTCGCGCGGAAGCCGCTGAATCTCCTCGTGGAGGAGGCCCGGGAAACAGGCGAACACAGTCTGAAACGCACCCTCGGCGTCCTCCAGTTGACGGCCCTGGGGGTGGGCGCAGTGATCGGCGCCGGTATCTTCGTGATGGCAGGGCTGGGCGCCCACTACGCCGGACCGGGACTGATGTTGTCCTTCGTATTGTCAGGATTGGGGTGCGCTTTCGCGGGGCTCTGCTATGCGGAATTCGCTGCCATGATTCCGTTGGCGGGTAGCGCCTATACGTATGCGTATGCCACGCTGGGCGAGATCTTTGCCTGGATCATCGGCTGGGATCTGACCCTCGAATATGCCATGGGAGCGAGTACCGTATCTTCGGGCTGGTCGAACCATTTCATCGAACTTCTCGACATCTTTCATTTGAAGATGCCGCTGTGGCTGGCGTACGACCACTGGACGGCGCTACGGACCGCGCAAGCCACTATTGCTCGCCAGATGGCGCAGGCTTCCGATGCGTCCCTCGTGCCGGGGACGCAGGCCTTCCTGGAGAAAGTGTCGGCGATCACCGCCGCAGGCTCTCCCGAACTGATCCGGCGGGCGCACGATCTGCTGAATGCGCCCCATTTGTTTGGCGCGGAGATCGGCTTTAACCTGCCGGCCTTCATGATCGCGCTGGCGATCACGGCAATTCTGGCTATCGGCATCCGGGAGAGTGCGCAGTTTAACGCCGTCATTGTCACGATCAAGGTGTCCGTGGTTCTGTTCGTCATCGGTCTCGGCGTCACATACATCAACAAGAGCAACTGGGGCCACGACTGGCCGACCTTTGCGCCAATGGGATTTTCCGGAATCGGCGCGGGGGCGGCGTACATATTCTTCGCTTACATTGGATTCGACGCTGTCTCGACCACCGCCCAGGAGGCCAAGAACCCACAGCGGGATTTACCAATTGGGATCATCGCTTCGCTGCTGATCTGCACCGTCTTGTACATCGCAGTGGCCGCGGTGCTGACCGGCATGGTGCCCTGGCGCGAGGTGAATATCGAAGCGCCGGTGGCCCGCGCATTTCTCGACCGCGGGCTGACGGGAGCCTCCCACATTATTACGCTGGGTGCTTTGGCCGGTCTCACCAGCGTGATGCTGGTGATGCTTCTCGGCCAAACCCGCGTACTCTATTCGATGGCCAACGATGGATTGCTACCAAAACGTTTCTTCGCGGATATCCACCCCAGGTTTCGAACTCCCTGGAAGAACACTATCCTTGTGGGTTTGCTGGCCGCGGTGGTGGGAAGCCTGACCCCCATCGACGACATTGGCAAGATGGTCAACATCGGTACGTTGCTGGCTTTCGTCATTGTATGTGTCGCGGTACTTGTACTGCGGCGCACCGATCCAGCCCAGCCTCGACCTTTCCGCACGCCGTGGGTTCCCCTGGTTCCGATTCTGGGGGTCCTGTTCAACGGATACATGATGTACAAGCTCGGGTGGATTAACTGGGCTCGACTGATCGTGTGGTTGATTATCGGATTGATCGTGTACTTCTCATATGGCCAGAAACACAGCCGGGTGCAGGCTGCTCTGAAGTGAGTGGCGCAGCCGGCACTCGCTGGTTCGCGCCGATTGCAGCCTTTGACAAACCGTACCGGGTTCGCAAGTTGCTCCCGCTGGCGGAACGGATGGAGATGGAAAACGCCGTGGCCGCGGACCCGGAGGCGCATCCCGTAGTGCCGGGGACAAAGGGCGTGCGGAAAGCCCGCTGGGCGCGGCCGGGCACTGGAAAGCGCGGCGGAGTCCGGCTGATTTACGACTCTCGGACGCAGCCCAGCTCGGTGGTGCTGATTACCGTTTGCGCCAAGAACGAGAAGGAGAATCTATCCGATGCCGGCAAAAAGGAAATCCGCAAGGTCGTCGCAAGCCTCACCGGCGCGAACTAGGCGCTCCCGGGTCGCACGCGATATCGTCGCCGGGTTAAAGGAAGCTGTAGCGTTTGCGCGTGGAGAGATGTCCCTGAGCGTCCGCATTGTGAGCGTCCCCGAATCGGTGGACGTGAAAGCCATCCGCTCGAAGCTCGGCTTATCCCAATCCATATTCGCGGCGCAGTTTGGTTTCAGCTTGCGCACCGTTCAGGACTGGGAGCAATGCAGGTCCCAGCCAGACAGCGCCGTGCGCGCCTACCTGACTGTCATCGACCGCAACCCGGCGGCCGTCCAAGCCGCCCTGGCATGAACTGCCAAGGCGCGCACCTCTCTAGAGAGAGTGCTTGCCCGTCCGGTGGACCAACGCCGCCGTGTCCATCGAGCGGGCCGACCTTGGTCCGGGTTGGATCTGATAGTGCTGGACGGTGCGAAGCTAGAGGAGAACGTAGCCCGACGGCATCAGTGCTAGAATGCCAGCGAGGGGAAGCCGGTATCGGAGGGGGAATGAATCTGGTTCGCGCCGCATGGGGATGGCTCCGGCGGCAAATCGTCGATGACGTGCCGGAAGCCGATGCTATTTGTGAATTCGACTGCCGGAAGTCGCAGTGCAGCGTAGGAGAATGGGAGACCTGTGAGCGACGGCTGCGACAGGCGGCAGGGGAACTGTTGCCGTCGCGGGAGCCGGGCTGCGCACCAGAATCGCAGAGAAAGTAGTTGAGGCAACTGCGTCTTTGGGGGGCCGACGCCGTGGATTCCATTCAAGAGTTGGCGGATGATCGGCCGGATGTCTTACACGTTGCGGAATCGCTCGATTGCCGTTTTTGTACGAGGCCAGATCCAAATTGGCATAGTTTTGTGACAGTTCTTTAATACTTCCAGAACTCCTAGTACCCAAAGTTAGCACCCACATAAGGGGTGAAAGTGGTACCATAGTGAGGATATTCAAAGGTGCCGAGAGGCGGGTGCTCTCGCCCGCTCCGCACGTATTCTGCAAGTGTAGCGCGACAGCCAGTTGCAATATGGTCAAACTTGGGTGTCGACTCGAAGGTAGGACGAGCCTAACGGATAAAAACGAATGGGACTTCAACAGGGGGATATTCCGGTCGAGCGGCGGGCCAAAAGGCGCTTCGTGATGGAACGCGAGATTCGATACCGGGTGTTGGACCGGGACAAGATCGTCGCCGCCGGATCCGGCAAGACGTTTAACCTGAGCAGCAATGGCGTGGCATTCGCGACGGAGCGCGATTTGCCGATAGGGGCGTTTATCGAGTTGTCGATCGCCTGGCCTGCTTTGCTCGAGAACCGCTGCCCGCTGCAGTTGATCGGCTTCGGGCGTGTGCTCAGAAGCGAGAACGGCAGGATCGCCAGTACCATCGAGCAGTACGAATTCCGCACCTTGTCGCGGGCGGTGCCGGATGATGCTTGGTGGGCGCGCAGCGATCAGAAGTTGCGCCGCTGGGCCGAAGCGGTCGCGCGCGCTTAGAGCGTCGCGCGTACCAACTTGCCAACGCGCACGGCTCCGAAACGTCGATGCGGAGCCGCGGACGTAAGAACCGTGAAAAATCGCGGATCGCAAGCGGAGCCGCCTGCGCCACCTAAAAACGAGTCCCGCCTAATGTGCGGGCGCGCGCGAGTTTATGCGGTCCGGGCTAGCCCGGTTCCTTCGTAGCGCTGGGTGTTTCTTTGGCTGGGGTGGCCGCCGGCTTGGCTGTTCCATTCTTGCCGGTGTCCGACGACTCGTTTTTGGGCTTGTCCTTGGGTTTCTCGGGTTTTTCCGCGCCGGACCCGTTCTTACCGTAATCGTTCACGTAAAACCCGGAGCCTTTGAACTTGAGGGCTGAAACCGATATCAGCCTCTCGACCGCGCCTCCGCAACCCGGATGCTCGTGAAGAGGCTCGTCGGAGAACTTCTGGATCACCTCAAAAACATCACCGCAAGAGGCGCATTTATACTCGTACAGCGGCATGGTCTTCGATTACCCAAATGTACTGGCTAACTCCAATTCTAGCAGATTTTGCCGATGGTGCTAACCCAGGGGGGGCTTCGGGCGTCATAGCAATATGCGGATGCGAGCGAGTTTCTTAACAGTTGTGCTGGTTTCGGTGATGGCTGTCTCCCAGAGCCGCCACGTGTGTATGACCGCGCTCGCACGGTCGGCGCAGACATTCACCGGGTATTTCCACGCCTTGCGGGCTGAATCCATCAATCCGGTGGAGAGTTTGGTGCTCAGCGTAGTGCTGGCGAACACGCAGGCCCAGGCGAACTGCAAACCGGTCCGGCACGGGGCCTGACGGCCGCTACTGCTTCTTGTGGTGGACGGGCACTGCCACCTTCTCTTCCTTCAAACCTGCGATCTTGGACTTCTGGACGGTGAAAGTCAGCATCAGCGGCTCCTTGGCGAAGGCGTCCGGAACCCCTTCGAACTCGATTTCGTATCCGACCTCCGGCTTGGTGGCGAGAGGCTGGGGCGTGGTGCCGTCGGCGCCCACCAGTTTCAAAGTCACGTTGGCGGGCTGATCCTTGCCCTCCATGCTTACCAGCAGTTCTTTCGACTTCGTGGGCGGTTTGGCGGAGACTAGCCAGCCTTTCAGTTTTGGCACGGCTGCCCCCTTCATCTTGTCGTCGAAATATTGCTGGCCATCCTGGGCGAGAAGCTGTCCCTTGATGCCCAACCACATCGCCAGGGCAGGGTTGGTCTTCTTGAGCTCCTCGTCCTTTTCCGCGGCGACCTCGGCTGCGGTCTTGATCTTGAAGTCGGCCGGTGGTTGGGGATTAGCCTTGGCTAGAGCCTTCAGTTCCGCCAAGCCCGAGGTGTCCCCGTGCAGCGTTTTGTATACCTTGGTCAGATAATCGTCGACAGTCTTCCGCCCGTCGGGAGTGAGCGCGCCGGCTCCGTCATACGCCGCCGCTCTGGCAAAGTGAAACAGAGCCTCCGACTGCAGATCCGGCTTCTTTTCCGCAATCGACTTGGACAACACTACTTGACCGAGCCAGTACGAGACCTCCCCGGCGTTGGGATTGATCGAGAGACTCTGCTTGAAATTCTTGATCGCTTCGTCGCTGTTTTTCTGCACCATCGCGACCCAGCCGAGGGTCTTATAACCGAGGGCGTCGAAGTTGGTCTTGGCAGTCTTCCAGTCCTCGTCCTTGGTGGTGGCGGGCTTCTCGGCGGCCAGCAGTCCGTTGGCCGCTTTGGTGGCCGCGGCCAGCGCATCAGGGCTGCTGTTCCCCATCGATGGGGATAAGAAGGTGATCCAGTAGAGCGCGGTGATGTCTTTGGGATCGATGGCCAGGATCTCCTTAGCCGTATCGATCATCTTGGCCGCCTGCCCGAGCTGTTGATACGTGTTGAGGAAGTAGACCAGCCGGTCCTGCTTGAAATCCGAATCCGGATACTTCTCCTTCCAGGTATTCAGCAGTTGGAGCTTCTTGTTGTTGTCCGTCTCTTTGGTGACGGCCGTATAGAGATCGTATTCTCCCTGGTCCTTGACCTTCTTTTCCTTTGGCGCGGGCGCCGCCTGGCCGCTTTGCGCCGGCTGGCTGGCTGGAGCCTGATCCTGCGCCATGCCGCAAACCACGCCGAGTAGCGCGATGGCCGAAATCTCCGTCAGCCTTCTTAAGAATTGATGCACTTTGCCGCCTCCTGCCGATATGCGATTAGAATTTTTGAAGCTGCCGGCCTGCCGCGCCGTATTCTCCCCATCATGGCAACGCCCCACCGACTCGTCTCGATCAGTGGGCAATTGCGGAGTATAGCCGAACCACACGAATGGCGCAACTATTTCGACGCCGCAGGTAGCCGCCGAGTTCCGAACCCAAATCATACCAGAGGAGTGGGCAAGCGGGCGAGGGGGTTTGGGTACGGGGAGTTCGGGTACCCGTCGGCGCGGACCGAAGACAAATCGCCCGCTCGCCCGCCCCTTGCATTTCGCCGCGATTTTCGTCAACATCATAGACCGCAGGACTTCTCGCGGGATAGCCCCGAACTGTCCGGGGCGCCTCCCGCGCAAAGGCTGGGTAGATGAAACGAAAAATCACATTGAAGATCAACGGGAAATCGTATTCCCATGAAGTCGAGCCGCGCATGCTCCTGATCCATTACTTGCGGGAGGTGGCCGGATTCACGGGGCCTCACATCGGCTGCGAAACATCCATTTGCGGCGCGTGCACCGTGGCGCTGGACGGCCAGGCGGTGGAGAGCTGCACCATGTTCGCCGTACAGGCCGACGGGCGTGAAGTCGTGACGATCGAGGGACTGGCTTCGAATGGCGATCTTGACCCCATGCAAGAAGCCTTCTGGAACCAGCATGGGCTGCAATGCGGCTTCTGCACGCCGGGCATGATCATGGCTTCCAAGCAATTGCTGGAGCGCAACCCGCACCCCACAGAGGAGGAAATCCGCCACGGCCTGGAGGGCAATCTTTGCCGCTGCACGGGCTACCAGCACATCGTCAACGCGGTCCGGGAAGCCGCGGGAAAGGCAGGAGCATAATCCATGCCGACCACCACCATCACCAAAACCGAAACCCTGGTCGGCCAGCGCATCCGGCGCAAAGAAGACCCGCGCCTGATCACCGGCACCGCCACGTACGTCGACGACATCAAAATGCCCGGCATGCACCACGCCTGCATCCTGCGCAGTCCGCATGCCGCCGCCCGCATAAAGTCGATCAACGTCGCGGCGGCCCTAGCCCATCCTGGCGTGGTGGCGGTCTTCACCGGCGCCGATGTGGAAGCCGTCGGACCGGTCCCTTGCGGCGCATCGTTGCCGGGCCTGCGCGTGCCGCCGCATGCCATCCTAGCGAAGGATCGCGTCTACTTCGTGGGTCACCCAGTGGCCGTGGCCGTGGCCACCGACCGGTATATTGCGGCCGACGCCGTCGATCTGATCGAAGTGGAATACGAGCCCACCCAAGCCGTCGCGGACCCCGAGAAAGCCCTCGAGTCCGGGGCGCCCGCCGTACATCCGGAATGGCCCGACAACATCGCATTTACGTTTCACCAGGAAGGCGGCGAGCCCGAGAAAGCCTTCGCCGGGGCGGAAGTGGTGGTCAAACAGCGAATCACCAGCCAGCGCCTGATTCCGACCGCCATGGAGACGCGCGGAGTGGTGGCCGATTATCACAACGCGGAAAAGAACCTCACGCTGTACTCTTCCACGCAGATCCCGCACCTGCTGCGGACGCTCGTGGCGCAGATGCTGGGCATTGCGGAGAACCGCTTTCGCGTGATCACGCCGGAAGTAGGCGGCGGCTTCGGCAGTAAGCTGAACGTTTATGCCGAAGAAGCCCTGATGGGCTTTGTCTCGATGCGCATCGGCAAGCCCGTGAAATGGATCGAATCGCGGCGCGAGAACTTCCAGTGCACGATTCACGGCCGCGGCCACGTGGACTATTACGAAATCGCCGCCAAGCGGGATGGCACGGTGCTGGGGCTGCGGCTGAAGCTGATACAGGATCTGGGCGCGTATCATCAACTGCTGACGCCCGCCATTCCGACGCTTTCGGTCCTGATGATGCCGGGCCTCTACAAATTCCGCAACATCTCAGCCGACATCGTGGGGGTCTTCACCAATTGCGTGCCGACCGACGCCTACCGCGGCGCGGGCCGTCCGGAGGCCACCCACGGCATCGAGCGCATGATGGACCTGTTGGCCGCCGAGTTGAAAATGGACCCGGCCGAATTGCGCCTGATCAACTTTATCGGCATGGACGAGTTCCCCTACGCGACCGCTACCGGTCTGAGTTACGACAGCGGCAATTACGCCGAGCCGCTCAAGAAAGCGCTCGACACGGTCGAGTATCACAAGCTGCGCGACGAGCAGAAAAAGGCCAAGGAAGCAGGCCGGCTGATGGGTGTAGGCATCTCTACCTATGGCGAAATCTGCGCATTCGGCCCGTCGCCCGCCACGCCCGCCGGCGGATGGGAAAGCGCCACCGTGAAGATCGAGCCTTCCGGCAAAGTCACCGTGATGACTGGCATATCGCCGCACGGCCAAGGCGAAGAGACCACCTTCGCGCAGATCGCGGCGGACGAATTGGGCGTGACGCTCGACGACGTGATCGTGCTGCACGGGGACACCGCCATCGTGCAATATGGCATCGGAACGTTCGGCAGCCGCGGCACCGCTGTCGGCGGGCCTGCGCTCTATTACGCTCTGCAGGAGCTGAAAAAAAAGATCGTGAAGTTTGGCGAGGTGCTGCTCGAATCCGAGGACGTGACTTTTTCCGGCGGGCAGTGCATCTGCAACCGCAGCGGCAAGAGTGTTTCACTGGCCCAGGTGGCGGGGGCGACCTATCGCGCCATGAAGCTGCCGCCCAATACCGAGCCGGGCTTGGTGGCCACGCACTTCTGGGAGCCGCCTAACTTCGCCTTCCCCTTCGGCGCGCACATCGCGGTGACGGAAGTTGATCGTGACACCGGACAGGTCACGATCCTGCGCTACGTTGCGGTGGACGATTGCGGCAACATCATCAACCCGCTGTTGGTGGATGGACAAGTTCACGGCGGCGTAGTGCAGGGCCTCGGCCAAGCCCTCTACGAGCAGGCGGTCTACGACGACAACGGCCAGCTCATCACCGGTGAGCTGATGGACTACGCGATACCGAAGGCCACTATGGTGCCCTGGCTGGAGAGCGCGCACACGGTGACCCCGTCGCCCGTGAATCCGCTGGGCGTGAAGGGCGTGGGCGAAGCCGGCACCATCGGCGCTTCTCCCGCTATCGTCAATTCGGTGGTGGATGCCCTCAGCGACCTGGGAGTGCGGCACATCGACATGCCGCTTACTTCCGAAAAGCTGTGGCACCTGATTCAAAACAAAGCCACCAGCCATCAGCCACCAGCAACCAGCCACGAAGGAGGCCGCGCATGATTCCCCAAGAATTCGAATATTCCGCTCCGGCGACCCTACAGGAGGCCCTCACGCTTCTGGCGGACGGTAATGCTAAAGCGCTGGCCGGCGGCATGAGCCTGATCCCGATGATGAAGCTGCGGCTGGCCGCGCCGGAACATGTGGTGGACCTGAACCGGGTACCCGGGCTGGCGTATATACGGCAGTCGCCCGATGGTATCCATATAGGCGCCCTGACCACGCACTACCAGGTCGAATCGTCCACGGTGCTGCGCAGCCAGTGCCCTTTGCTGGCGGAAACCGCGTCGCATATCGGAGACGTGCAAGTGCGCAACATGGGCACTATCGGCGGTTCGGTGGCGCACTGCGATCCGGCGGCGGATTACCCGGCCGCGCTCCTCGCGCTGGAGGCGCGCGTGCGACTGGCCAGCGCGGGCGGAGAACGCACGCTGGCATTCCAGGATTTCCTGGTGGATACTTTCACCACCGCGCTCGATCCCGGCGAGATTGTGACCGAGATCATCGTGCCCGCCGAATCGCGCGGCGTAGGAGTGTCGTATCAGAAGATGCACCAGCCGGCTTCGGGGTTCGCCATTGTGGGGGCGGCGGCGCGGGTGGAGCGCGCTAACGGATTCATCAGATTTGTGCGCGTCGGTATTACGGGCCTGGGGCCGAAGGCTTACCGCGCGGCGGGTGTGGAAGCCATCCTGCAATCGACAGGCGATGTCGAAAAAGCCGCGGCGGCGGTGGACAAGGGCGTGGATGCCGCCTCCGATCTGAGCGCCTCAGCCGATTACCGGCGCCACATGGCCCGCGTCTACACTGCTCGCGCGCTGAAGCAGGCGCTGGCGAGGACTTCTTGAAGCTGTCCGGCGCCTACACGGTTCCCATCGATCGCGAGCGGACTTACCAGCTCCTTCAAGATCCGGTAGTGCTGGCGCGCGCCATGCCGGGCTGCGATCACCTGGCGTTGATCGCGCCCGACGAATACGAGATGCGCATGAAGATGGTTATATCGAGCATGCAGGGTTTGTTCGCGGGCAAGGTGCGCCTGGCGGACCGCAATCCGCCGGACGGCTTCCGCCTGATCGTGGAAGGCTCGGGGAAGATCGGATTCATGAAGGGGGACGGTGTGCTGCGCCTCACGACGCTCTATACTTCGACGGAAATCAACTACGAAGGTGACGTGCAGGTTGGTGGCATGATCGCGGGCGTCGGGCAACGGCTGATCGACACCACATCACGTTTTCTGATCAAGAAGTTCTTCGAGCGGCTCATCGCGCTGGCGGCCGAACAAATGCCGCAAGCCGCGGACTAGAGGGAGGTGGGAAGTCGTACGCCGTCATCCGCAGCTTTGCCGGTTCGGCGCTCCCATGTTAGTTCGGCGATCATTTGTTCACCGCCGATCGAAACCGGCGCGCTTAGCGTGAGCCGACTACCCTGCAGCCTGACAAAACGAACCTGATCGGTGCCTACCCAGTTTTGGAGCCACGCGACTTCCACGTGATGAGTCGTTCTGTCCCCATCGAATGTGTACGCCCCCGCGTATGCGGCGAAGGTGTCAAAGGCTTCCGCGCGTTCCGCGACAGGCGCAGCGATGGGATCCGCGGTCGAAAGCGGCTGCCGGCCGCCGGACGCAATGATCGCAGACATTTGACCGTCGCCGGTGTATGTGAGAAGACCGCTGGGGTTCCCGCCCAACATGTTGCGAGGCTCGCCACCCAGACTGGGTGTGACCAGAGCGGAAACCAACTTCCATGTGCCGATGATGCTGTCGTTGCCCATCGCCAGATCCTCCGGATGTTTCCGACCTCTGTTGCCTCGGCGTGCTATGGGCTTCCCGGGGCTTTCGTCGACGTACAACGCCCCATCTACGCGCCAGCGCGACTCATGCGGGCCCCAACCGCCGTTCGAGCGCTACCACGGTTTCATCATCCGCCGGCGGCGCGGAGCCGCGGAACCGCCCAATGGCCGACAGAAGCCCCCGGCCGGCAGCCGCGGCGGATTCCACGGGCAGACCACGCGCGATGGACAGCAGGCGATTCAGCCCGAGTTGTTCGCCCGATTCGTCCCAGGATTCGCTGATGCCGTCCGTGTACAAGAGCAGCAGGTCGCCCGCTTCTAATTGCACGGCGGTCTGGCTGTAGGAGGTTCCTTCGATCAAACCGAGAGGCAGGTCCACGATGTCTTTGCTATACGGCGTCGAATCGACCAACAGGCTCCAATCTTTCGTGGCAGCCCGATACCACAGTGGAGGCAGGTGCCCGGCGTTGGTGAACAGCAACTCCCCGGACTCCCGGTAGAAGCTGGCCAGAAAAGCCGTGGCAAACCGGGAGTGCGGTGCGCCTTTGAGAATGCTCTCGTTTAGCCGGCGGATCAGCATGGATTGGTCCCAATGATCGATGTGCTCGCGCAGGGCGTCGCGCAAACGGACGGCTGCGGAACTGACAACCTCGCCGTGCCCGGCAACGTCGGCCAGCGCCACGCGGGCAATGACTCCATGGCTGCACGCCGTCAGGTAATAGAGATCTCCGCCCCCAGAGGTGCCTAACGGACGGCACGAGATCCAGCCCGTAAGTCCCGGGAGCTCAGCGGAATAGGCGCCCGCCTGATTCCCGCCGTGCAATTCGAGACACGCCAGCCGGTAGGGTTGATCCGTTTCCGAAACAGTCATTCGATTTACCCAGACATTGTTATGGAGTGGCGGCGGTGCAGGAGGGATTCAAGAATTACAACGTGTTTCTTGGTTGTCGAAGTAATCATGCGCAAGGCGGTTTCTGGCGTCTCTCTGTTCCCATTAAATCGCCAAGCGCGAATGTGGCTCGCTGTTTGAGTGCCGGGTAAGTGGCGTGATTCTTGCCGGCCACGATTATGCCTTGCACCCCGGAACGATCCGCCGCCTTGGCCCGGTTCTCGGCCTCACGCTCCTCCCCCGTTACCTGCCAAACGGTTTCGGCTGTCTCGCGTCTGTTATCTTATGCGTGTTTTGACCCCCATCCTGCTGGCATCCGCTCTCGCCGGATCGCTATTCGCCCAATTCGAACGAATGACCCTTCCGCCTAGCGGCAACAATCAGAAGGCGTCAGTGACCCAGTACATAGGTCCCGTAACGGTGACCATCGAGTATTCCAGCCCCGCGGTCCACGGACCCGACGGCAAAGACAGGCGCGGCCAAATCTGGGGCAAGCTGGTGCCATACGGCATGACGGACCTGGGATTCAGCGGCGGAAAGCCAGGCCCATGGCGCGGCGGCGCGAACGAGAACACCGTCTTCACCGTCTCCGACCCGGTCGTGATCGAAGGGCAGCCGCTTCCTGCCGGACGTTATGGATTGCATCTGATCCCCGGCCAGGATGAGTGGACCGTGATCTTCTCGAAGAATTCAACGGCCTGGGGAAGCTTTTTTTATGACGACAGCGAAGACGCTCTACGCATCAAGGTCAAGCCCGCCAAGCACGAATACCGGGAATGGCTGACCTACGAATTCACCGCACGCCATCCCGCCGAAGCCACCGCCGAATTGCAGTGGGAAGAACTCGCTGTGCCGTGGACCATCCGCGTCGACCACATCAACGAGATTTATATCAGCCGGCTCCGTCACGACCTGACCAGCGGGCTCGGCTTCACTGCCACGGCCTACGACGCAGCGGCGCAGTTCTGCATCCAGGCAAACACGCACCTCGAAGACGGACTGAAATGGGCCGACGCCGCCATCAACCTGCCTTTCGGCGTGGGTCAGACCAACTACGACACGCTGAGCACCAAGGCGCAGGTGCTTGCCAAAATGGGACGTGATGAGGAAGCCCGGAAGATTATGGAGACCGCCCTCCACCACCCCACCACGAACGCTCTCCAGATTCACCAGTATGGCCGCCAGTTGCTTGCCGAGAAGAAGAATCAGGAAGCATTAGACGTCTTCAAGCTGAACGCCGAGCGCAACGGCGATGCCTGGCCGGTCAACGTAGGCCTGGCGCGCGGGTATATGGCTATGGGCGATTATCCCAAGGCGTTGGAGTACGCTCGCAAGGCAGTGGCGCAAGCGCCGGATCCGCAAGACCGCGATAACCTGGCGGCAATGGTCAAAGCCCTGTCGGAAGGGAAAGCCTACGACAGGTAGGCGGTTGTGGCGCAAGTTTCAGCTCGCCGTGGGCGGGACTTCAGTGTGTGCCCTAGTGGGCAGATTACCGTGGGGGAGGGACCCACTCGAATAGTCGATGGTTAGATTCTATAGCTGGCGAGCGGCGCGGTCGGGAAACCGGCCGGATCGGGACCTCGCGACAAAGTCCACGGAAAGGTGTGTGAGCAACTTGGCAGGCCGTAACGCGTGTGAAGCTTGAGCAGGCCTCGAAAGACGCAATGTGGCGCCGACCCCGCGCTGAAGCGGGGAAGGCCGAGCCAATCTGGAAGAACCCGGCGCGGGAGCGCGCTAAACCGACCACCATCGGCACGGGTTGGGCCGGGGTAGTGAGCACAGCATGCCGAGCAGGTAGTCTGCGGTTAGTAGGGGAGGACCGGTGTGGGGGCTGGGGCGTGAGACTCCCCGGGTCTACTCACCTCGGGATCCTTGCTCGTCTTCTATTCGTTGAGCGTCAGCCCCAGCCGCGCCACCACCACGGAACGCGCGGCATCCCAAAAAGTTCCGTGCCCGGTGGTGAACTTACTCGCCCACCGCGCGATACGCCTGACTCTTGCGCCCGCAGGAGAAGTACTGCCGCCAGCCTTGCAACGCGCCGGTTCAGCTTTGGACAGACTTCCTCCCTGGGCGCTACGTTCCGGCGATCTAGCAGCTCGCCCACCTTCTGCTTGATCCCCCGCACGCTCTTGTTCGCCGGACTGTAGCCCATGTACTCACCGCCGCCCCGCGGATGGGTATGCGCCCGAATGTGTATCCCAGAAAATCGAATCGCTACTAAGGCGGCACAAGGTGTCCTCGCAGGGCACTCGCCAGTTCTCTGGGAAAGGGTATATGGCTCCTCGGGCGTATTCCGCCTGCAAGGGCCACGGGCCGCGTACGTGAGTCTACGATGAAACTAGTCGGTAAGCCGGATGTCCGAAATGGGCACGTCCCGGTTGATGAGCGGGGATGGGAAAACGGGGCGGCGCCTTCGGCGTGAGTACCCGCGCGCATCCTCGACTCTACCCCGCCTGCGGGGAGCTGAAGCGTGCGCCCCGCGGCGCCCCGTCGCTACGACGGCCGCAGAATCATGATGGTAGCCAGCATCGCGGCCACCGACGTTGCCGAGCCGCCCGCTTGCGCGCGCACCTCGCCTTGGCAGACGGTCAGCGTCTTCCCGGCCTTGAGAACCCGGCCGGTGGCCACGAACGTTTCGCCTTGCGCGGGCGCCATGAAATTTGCCTTGTATTCCACCGTTAGCACGTTCACGCCGGGAGGCGCCAGCGTCAAGGCGGCGTACCCGCAAGCGCTATCCACAATCATGGTGACAATGCCGGCGTGCAGGTATCCATTCTGTTGCGTGAGCCTGCCATCGTACGGCAAATGGATCTCGGCCATGCCGGGCGCCACCGATTCCAGAGTCGCACCGATGGTTTGCATGGCGGCCTGGCGGTTGAAACTCTCCCTGACCCGGCTCTCGAAATCGGGGTCTTGCGGAGTGAAGCTCTCGCTGCTTAGGGACATGAAGATCATGGTAAACCGGCCGCGATGCGCTATAACAGGGAAATGACCCGAATCATTCTGCTGGCCGCTCTGGCGGCATCTTCTCTGATGGCTCAAGATTGGGCGCGCGCAAGCCTGGAAAAATCTCCTCGCCACCGCGAGTGGGTTACCGTCAAACACGACGGCCGCGCCGTGGAAACGTTCGTCGTCTATCCGGAATCGAAGGACAAGACGCCCGTCATTCTGATCATCCACGAGATCTTCGGCATGACCGATTGGGTGCAGGAGGTCGCGGATGAGTTCGCCGCCGACGGGTACATCGCGGTGGCGCCCGACCTGCTCTCGGGCATGGCCCCCAAAGGCGGCCGCACGCCGGATTTCCCTGGAGGCAGCGCCATGGCGGCGGTCAGTCACCTCGACCCCGATCAGGTCACCGCGGATCTCAAGGCCGTGGCCGACTACGGCCTGAAACTGCCGGCCGCGGTCAACAAGCTCTTCGTCGCGGGCTTCTGCTGGGGAGGCGGGCAAACTTTCCGCTTTGCCACCAATCGCCCGGATCTGGCGGCCGCGCTGGTGTTCTACGGTCCGCCGCCCGACAAAGATGCCATGAGCCGCATCAAGGCCCCCGTGTATGGCTTCTACGCCGGCAATGACGCACGCATCGACGCGACCATTCCCGAAACGATCGACCAGATGAAGCAGGCCGGCAAGGTCTACGAGCCTGTGACCTACGAAGGCGCCGGCCACGGGTTCATGCGGGCGGGCGAGGACCCCAAGGCAAGCGAGGCCAACGCCAAGGCGCGCACGGAAGCGTGGAAGCGGCTGAAGGAGATCATGAGCCACCACTGAGGCCGTGAAGGATTCCTCAGTCCGAACCTCTGGTTCATCAGGTTGCCAAACATGTCGTGGCGCGAGCGTAATAAACAACCCCAGTCCGCTCAGGCGCAGAGCACGTGCCAACATCGCTAAATTCACACTGATCGTCCATTCTCTTAAGTACGGGGCCGTCGAAGAACCTGACCGCGTCTTCGAACGCAACGCCGTGGCGGACACAGAGGGATCACCGTCCCCAGGTAGAGAGGTACTCCAGACGCGACAGCATCTCCGCAGCGGGCGTGCGGTTCAAAAGGTGCAACAGACGCCGCAGTTGTTCGCCGATGGAGTAGCGCTGCTGGGATGCGAGAACAATCCCGGAGTGTTGCCGGCCGGTGGACATCCAGTCTGCGTGGAGCAAAGTGTAGTCTTTGATATTAAAGCTGTACAATACCCGCCCATCGCTGGCGGCATGACGCAGATGGTCCTCGTCGCTTCTGCCCACCATGCCGCAGTCCAAGGCTGTCAAAACGTCGACACGCCGCGCTCGCAGAGAAACGGTGAGCGCGTGCTGCATGGCGTCCTCGTCGAAATAGAGCCGAATACGGCTCATCGCGGGGGCCGGGATTCGGACTCGCGATCCACCTTTTCAGCCAGCGCTTCTTCCTCACCCAGGTCTGCTTCGATTTCCTCGGGATTGGCGTGATAATAGGCGAGCGCGGCGTGGACCTGAGCAAGGCTGAGATGCCCGTACTGCGCGGCAATCTCTTCGGGAGACAAGCCCATCTTGTACCACGCCGCAACGCGCATCACGGTAACACCCGTGCCGGCAATTTTGGGCCGGCCGGCCCGGATCGCCGGCTCGCGGTCGATGAGGGTACCAATCTCCACGGCGCCAGTCATGATCCGATTATAGCTGGACAAGGCGTCTGGCGGTCGGTACGAAGTAGCGCGCGTACCCCGGTTCGAGGAGCCCTGCGCGGGGCTTTTACGATCAACGCCACGGCGTGAATCGCCATAATCCTAGTTCTGGGATAAAATGGTCCTGGGACCAAATGCGGCCGCGGCCAGGATGTGGAGTTGGTGTCGCTGCGTTTGAAACAAGCGCGCGAGGATTACCAAGAGCGCTATGCGAAAAAATGAAGAGAGCCCCGCGGTCACCCCGAGTTCCGGAAACGTCTTTGCCGACTTAGGGATCGCCGATGCCGATGAGCGCCAGACTAAGGTCCGCCTCGCGCTGGCGATCAATCAAATTCTGGACCAACGGCGTCTATCCCAAGCCGAAGCCGCCCGGCACCTGGGTATCAACCAGCCCAAGATCTCAGCGCTCTCCAATTACCGGTTGGAAGGCTTCTCCGTCGAGCGGCTGATGCACTTTTTGAATGCGCTCGGCCGCGATGTGGAGATTGTCATTCGCAGCAAGCCACGGTCCCGCCGGGTCGCGCGGATCTTTGTCACGGCTGCTTGAGAGGTTTGATCGTGGAGAAGCTCTCCCGCGCAAGCGTTACGGCCTCGGCGATGGCCTCTTGGGGAACTTTTCCCTCCCACTCCTCCATAATGGCGTCCCACGGCAAGCCGCGCCCCACCTGCTCCAGAACATCCGAGACGAAGATCCTGGTTCCCCGAAACGTTAGCTTGCCGTGACACACCCGAGGGTCGGCGGCGATGTAGCGGCCGATTTGCCGGGTCGTTCGCGGAACTGCGACGTTCTTCGCAGGTTTCCTGGCTGGCATGGATATTGGACCTCGTACATAGTTTCGCCCAGTTGGCAGGTGGCAATCAAATCCCGTGGCCGCGCCCCACGTTTGGTACAGTGGGTTCTGAAAGCACCTGACGAAAGCTCTTCGATGCATAAACTCAAACCGATCATCTGCAACACGCCTAAAGAACTGGCGACCGCCATGGGGCTCTCCGCGACGGAGGCGAAAGAGTGGCACCTCCAGCACGCGCTGCTCAAGCGCCTGAAGGAAATTGTTCTGCGTCATGGGATCACACATGCCGAGGCCGCCAAACGGGCGGGCACCTCGCGAACTAGGTAGTGGGCTACTTTGAAATTCGGCGTCGCCTGTATTCGGCCCTGATTTGGTTGTACTCCTCGATTGTTTCAGGTTTTGGGCCGACCGCGATAATCAACGTACCGGGCACATCGTCACCTGCTACCACGGCAGTCAGCGTCGCAATTCTGTTATCGTCCAGCCAATCGGCAAGCGCCTCCCCTGCTTTTGATCGAGGCAAGGCGCCTTCCTGTGCCGCACTCTTGCTATACCCTCCACGCGCAACCGTCTTAATGAATACTCCAGGTTGCATGTTCATTCTCACGCGATGGAATGGGTGGCGGATAGGAACCCAGCCAGCGCTTTTCAATACACCGTTTACTTGCCACTGGAGGCGAGCGGTCTCATTAGAGTCGTGCAAAAATTCTATGGCATATTTAGTGCCGCTGAATTCGCGCATCGCGTTCTCAAATGCTGGCATGTCTCCAACGGAGCGATACGAGAGAAGCAGCGCTGTTTCGTTGTTCTCTTTGCGTAATTTCTCAGTCTCGGCGTTCAATTCAGCGATACTCCGCTCCGATGCGGCAATGATGGAACCAGTTAGTTCCCGCAGTTTGTCAGAAAATAGCCTATTGCGAACCTCGACCCATAATTCTCCCGCTACGCCGATCATGATGAGGACTTCCCCAGCAAGATTACTAAAACGAACCGGGTGGCCGGTCCTTTCTCTGGTAGCTTCTGAGGCGACTTCAACAAGCAGGCCCAGAACCACTAACGCGGTCCATCTTTCAAGCCATTTTGAAAGAGAATCAAGCCGCTCTTCCAACTGGTGCTTGGTTTCGTTTCTTTTTGCGCTTTTAGGTCCCATGCCGTACCCGCCGACGCAGGCTGGGGCGGCCCGCGTTTATGCAAAATAGCCCACTACGGAAAAGCCGGATTTCCGAATTCTCCTTGGGTTTGAAACCGGGCGAAGGCCACCTCCGTGCATCTCTTGAGAAGCGTTTACGCGAACTAGCCGGTCGGTTAGCCAAGGGTGAAAAAGTTGGCCATCGGTTTCGGTTGCCGGATTTCAGCAAGGCCCGTCGACCGAAGCGTGCCAACAAACCTTTCGATGTCCTCGGCAGGCACCTTGCCGTAAAGTTGCAACCGAAGCATTTCTAGGGTTGATATCCTATCTTGAATTGGCGTGCCTTCTTCTGAGTAGATCGCGGTTCCGTCCGCGCTGAGCCTGGCCTTCGCTATTAGCATACGTTGCGCTGGGAGGGCCGTGGTGCTCACAGGTTTTGCCCTTTCTCGTCCGGTCGCCTGCATCGCCGCAAGCGTGGTCGGCGAGCCCGCGTCAATATCTGTCCCTGCGCTCTCGGCGGTTAGAAAATCATCGAACGTGGTGGGGACTGACCGAAAGTAATTAAAGCCGAGGTCGTGGAATTCCTTTTTGAGGCGCGCTGTTGCTGATCCGCAGCAGATCGACAGAGGGACGGATTTGTTGCGCGCGCCTAAAAGCATCGACCGTGCCTGCACATCAATGGTTGGCATGCTGTAGCCGATTATGACCATTTCCTCGGCCCTGTCAATTGCGCGCCGGGCGCGCTGCCACAGACCCACCCAGAACGTTTCCCATTCCTTTCCGAAGCTGGTCTCAAAGTAGAAATGTTTCGGCATGGCCGGCATTATCATTGCGGGCAAGCTGGCAGCGGTGCCGAGCGGCGAACAGAGCGGATCAAGAAAGTCTCGATAGCCGAGGTATTCCAGGTCGGGGTGAAAAAACAGAACAGGCCGCACACCTAACGATTGTCCACTGATAAAAGACCCTCTCCTGCCACCGAACAAAATACCGCGCCAGTTCGTGCTGCCGTGCAGCTTCAGCACCTCCACGGGTGACGGCCACCCCAAATCCTCAACCGCAAAGCCGTATCCGGTCTTGATGTCCCACAGCCCAGCCGTGCGCAACGCGCGCTCAATGCCGAGATCGTAATTGAAGGTGATCACTGAGTCGCCGGGATGAACGATTCGCGCAAGCTTGTCATAAAGGGGGGCTGGTCCGCCGCGGATCGAATCGAAATAATCCCGAATGGCTTCCGTGAGGTTACTAAGAAGCGGTGGCAGGAACCCTGCTGGGACCGCCATCGCACGTGAGCCTTGGCGACGCGTCAACAAATCGCCAAGGATAACCTCGAAGTCGTCCAAGCTGCCGTACAGTTCCGCGACTTGCTTCAGATAGATACGGTAGTCGTGCCCCGACGGAAGCGTCGTGATCCAGCCCGCGAGGCGCCTGCCCAGATCAGCCGCGAGAGGATACCCTGCGTGGTAGGATGCGCCGGCTCCGAGGACGAATACCCGCATAATGCGTTGGACCTAACTACACCCGCTAGTCCCCCCACAATTCCCGCACTTATAACAACTCCCATTGCGCGTCATAATCGACCCGCACTCCGCGCACAATGGCGCATCTGCGGTCATCGGCGCGAATGGCAGCTCCTGCTGCGGGCTGGGCTCCGTCGGACGCAACGTGGTAGTCTCGCCGGCTTCCGTTACTGCATACTCCGGTCCCAGAAACCGCGCGCCCAGCCATCGGAAAATGTAATCCATGATGGACTTGGCGTAGGGGATCTGCTGGTTGCCGGTCCAGCCGCTGGGCTCGAAGCGCACGTGCGCGAATTTGTCCACCAGGAATTTCAGCGGCACGCCGTACTGCAGGTTGAAACTGATGGCCGTGGCGAACGCATCCATCAGGCCCGAAATCGTCGAGCCTTCCTTGGCCATGGTGATAAAGATCTCGCCGGGGGCGCCGTCGTCGTACATGCCCGCGGTGATGTAGCCTTCGTGGCCGCCGATCGAGAATTTGTGGGTGATGGCGCGCCGCTCGTCGGGTAGCTTGCGCCGCACGGGCCGGTAGACCACCTTCTCCACGGTCTGCTGTACCGGCGCCGGCACGGCAACGGCGGCCTTCTCGGATTTGCCCGCGCCCGTGCCGGAGCTGAGCGGCTGCACGCGCTTGGAATTGTCGCGATAAATCGCCACCGCCTTCAGGCCCAGCTTCCAGCTTTCCGTATAGGCGTTCATGACCTCTTCCACGGTGGCTTCTTCCGGCATGTTGATGGTCTTCGAAATCGCACCGGAGATGAACGGCTGCACCGCCCCCATCATCTTCAAATGCCCCATGTAATGGATCGAGCGGGTGCCGTTGGCCGGCCGGAAGCTGCAATCGAAACAGGCCAGGTGCTCGGGCTTCAGGTTCGGCGCGCCTTCGATGGTGCCCGTAGAATCGATATGGCTGACGATCTGGTCCGCCTGCTCGGGCGTATAGCCCAGCTTGATGAGCGCCTGCGGCACTGTGTTGTTGACGATCTTGATGACGCCGCCGCCGACGAGCTTCTTGTATTTCACCAGCGCGAGGTCGGGCTCGACGCCGGTGGTGTCGCAGTCCATCATGAAGCCGATCGTGCCAGTCGGAGCGATGACGGTCACCTGGGCATTGCGATAGCCGTTGCGGCGGCCCAGCTCCAGAGCGTGGTCCCAGCATTCCACGGCGCCCGCGTAAAGCTCCATCGGAATCTGGTGATTGTCGAGGCGATGCGAAGCGTCGCGATGCATGCGAATGACTTCGAGGAACGGCTCGGTATTCTTCGCATAACCTGGGAACGGTCCGGTGCTTTCGGCGATGCGAGCGCTGGTCAGGTAGGCCTGCCCGCACATGACCGCGGTGATGGCGCCGGCGTAGTCGCGGCCTTGGTCGCTATCGTAAGGAATTCCGAACGACATGAGCAGGGCGCCCAGGTTGGCGAAGCCCAGCCCCAGCGGCCGGTAGTCGTGCGAATTGCCGGCGATCTTTTCGGTCGGATAGCTGGCGTTATCGACGATGATTTCCTGCGCCATGATCATGGTGTCCACTGCGTGGCGGAAAGCCTCCACGTCGAACTGGCCGCCGGGGCCGACGAACTTCATCAGGTTGAGCGACGAAAGGTTGCAGGCCGAATCGTCCAGGAACATGTATTCCGAGCAGGGGTTCGACGCGTTGATGCGCGCGGTGTTCTTGCAGGGGTGCCAGCGGTTGACGGTAGTGTCGAACTGCATGCCGGGGTCGCCGCACTGATGCGTGGCCTCGGCGATCTCGCGCAGCAGGTCGCGCGCCTTCAGCCGCTTGATCGGCTGGCCGGTGGTGACGGACTTCGTCCACCAGTCGCGGTCTTCTGCCGCCGCCTGCATGAATTCTTCGGTGACGCGCACGGAGTTGTTGGCGTTCTGGAAGAAGATGGAGCTGTAAGCCTCGCCGTCGAGCGACGAGTCATACCCGGCTTCCACCAGCGTGTGGGCCTTCTTCTCTTCCTTGGCCTTGCACCAGACGAACGACTCGATATCCGGGTGATCGCAGTTGAGGATCACCATTTTGGCGGCGCGGCGCGTCTTGCCGCCGGATTTGATGACGCCGGCGAACGCGTCGAAGCCCTTCATAAAGGATAGCGGCCCCGAAGCGCGGCCGCCGCCGGAGAGAATCGCATCCTCTTCGCGCAGCGACGAGAGGTTGGTGCCGGTGCCGGAGCCCCACTTGAATAGCATGCCCTCGGTCTTGGCCAGGTCCAGGATGGATTCGAGCGAATCCTTCACCGAGACGATGAAACACGCCGAGCACTGCGGACGCGGCACTCCTTGCTCCAGTTTGGCGATGGCGCCGGCGGCTTCGTCGTAGACCCAGCCGTAGCCGCGCGCTTCCTTGACGCCCACGTTGAACCACACCGGAGAGTTGAAGCAGGCATGCTGGTGGAGCATCAGGTGCGCTAGCTCGTCGCGGAAATTCTGGCCGTCCTGCTCGGTCGCAAAGTAGCCGTCTTTGCGCCCCCAGCCGGCGATGGTATCGACCACGCGCTGCACAAGCTGCGCAACGCTGGTTTCGCGGTCCGGAGAGCCCAGCTTGCCGTGAAAATATTTGCTGGCGACGATGTTGGTGGCGGTCTGCGACCAGTCCACGGGCACCTCGATGTCGCGCTGCTCAAAGATGACGGCGCCCTTGTCGTTGCCGATGGAGGCCGTGCGGGTCTCCCACTGGACCTCGTCGTAGGGGGTCTTTCCCGGCTCCAGGCGGGCCGTGAAGTAACGGGGGAAAGCGACCCCCGCGCGGCTGGGCTTTTGCTCTTTTGTTTTCAACAACTCCATTTTGGCACTCAAATCGACGGCAAGCTGTCCCATTAGGGCTCCCTCCTCTTATTGTCGCACCTCCGTAATAATGCCCCAAGATATAGTGTTTCGTCAAGAATTTTATCTATATACAGTGCTATGGGTTACGGATGGGCGGACTAGCGGCTCTGAAAATCGCCGGGGCAGACGTATAACGGATGTTGTCGAGGCAGGGCCGGTAAACCCGGCGCTACGCGTATGGCGCTACGCGCACTCAACCGCGAGAGCTACCTTCACCGCAGGATTGTGGCGAAGCTGCGTAAACCAGCGCGTCGATGAAAATACCGCAAGGGCTTCCAGCGGCTCGCCGGACGGAGGTTTCCAGTGAGGCCCTCGCTTTCTACCGCTCAGAAATTGACGGTTTCGGCCCGTGCATCGCCCGTGGTAGCATCAAATTGAATGCAAATTCAACGCCCTACGCTCGACATCGCCGAGGATATCCAATCCTTGAGCGATTTCAAACGGAACAGCCGGGAGTTCCTTGAACGGATGCGCGAGACTGGCAATCCAGTGGTCCTCACAATCAACGGCAAGGCAGAAGTTGTTGTCCAGGATGCCGCATCCTACCAGAGGCTGCTCAACTACATAGACGACATGGAGGCTCTCGAAGGGATCAAGCGTGGCTTGGCCGACGTGAAGGCTGGGAGAGTGACGCCCATCGAAAAATTCGAGAAGGACTTCCGGAAGAGGCATGGAATACCGCGTCGTTCTCGCTGATTCCGCGAAGGCCGACGCCGAAAGTCTTTATCAATGGGTTATTGAAAGAGCGGCGCTGCGAGGTCCTGAATGGTTCGAGCGACTGATGGATTGTCTCTACTCGCTCAATCACAGCCCACGCCGATGTCCGCTAGCGCCGGAAGCCAGAGGATCGCACCGCGAGATCCGCAGCCTCCTATACGGGAAACCAGGGAGGCTCTACCGCATCATTTTTGAGGTTGATGAAGAACGGCACACAGTTTGGATATTGCACATCCGCCGCGGCGCACGCGCGCCGTTGCGGCCCGACGAGTTGGCAAAGCCGGGGGGCTAGCGGCGTTTCCCGAACTCCTACTAAACGTTGACTTGTCAGGTTCTCGCGACCTTGGGTTGGGAAAAGCCACGCCTCGGTTTGTGATTCTGCGGGGTGGATGCCCAAGAACCTCAGACGCGATCCAGGCTTGGCCTACCCAAACTCCACCGACCGCGCCAGCTTCACCGCCGGATTCTCCCGCAACTGCTGCAGCACGTGCTCCGGAACCACGTCGTCGGTCGAAACCACAGCCACCGCTTCCATCGCCTCGCCCGGCGCGGCGGGGACCTCGCCCCGGCCCAGCGAAAAATTCGCGATATTGATGTTGTTGCGGCCCAGCACCGTGCCGACATGCCCGATCACGCCGGGCACGTCGTGGTTCTTCATGAAAATCAGATGGCCGGAAAGCGGCGCTTCGCAATAGATGCCATCCACCTGGATGAGCCGCGGGTTCCCCAGTAGCACAGCGCCCTCCACCACGGTGACGCCGGAGTCGGTCTCCAGTTCCAGGCGAATGGAATCGGTGTGGCCGGAGCGGGCCTCGTGGCGTTCGGCCAGATTCCAGCCGCGCTGCACGGCGATCTGCATCGCGTTGATCAGGTTGGCGCGCTCGGAGACGGAGCGGTTCAACAAGCCCGCCAGGCCGGCGTTCCGCAACAGGGTGGTGTTGTTCTCGGCGATGCGGCCGAAATAGGCCAGGCGCACCGTCCGCGGGTGGCCGGCGGCGATGTACGCGGCGAAGTTGCCCAGCCGCTGGGCCATATTAATATAAGGACTGAGCGCGCGGTACAACTCGGGCGAAAGCGCCGGCATGTTCACGGCGTTCAGCGCCACGCCGTTTTGCAGGTATTCGACCACCTGCTCGGCGATGCGCACGCCCACGATCTCCTGCGCCTCTTCGGTAGAGCCGCCGATGTGCGGCGTAGCCAGCACTTTACTTCCGGCGAACAAGGCGTATCCGGCCGGCGGCGGTTCCACCGGAAAGACATCCAGCGCCGCGGAAGCCACCTTGCCCGAATCGATCGCCTGGCGCAGGGCTTCTTCGTCGATCAGCTCCCCGCGCGCGCAGTTCACAATGCGCACGCCGGGCTTCATTCGCGCGAACGCGTCGTGGGAGAGCATGTGGTCCGTCTCGGGCGTGAGGGCCACATGCAGGGTCAGGTAATCGCTCTCGGCATACAGGGTGGCAAGGTCCACCAGTTGGACCCCTAGGTCCTTGGCGAGCTGCGAGGTGACGTAAGGATCGTGGGCGATCACCCGCATCTCGAAAGCGCGGGCGCGCTTCACCACTTCGCGGCCGATGCTGCCCAGTCCGACGATGCCCAGCGACTTGCCGCGCAGCTCGCTCCCCATGAATTTCTTTTTTTCCCACTTGCCGCCGGTCGTGGATACCGTGGCTTCCGGAACATGGCGGGCCATTGCCAGCATGAGAGCCAGCGTGTGCTCCGCCACGGAAATAGCGTTGCCTCCGGGCGTATTCATCACCAGGACGCCGGCCGCGGTGGCGGCTTCCAGATCGACATTATCGACGCCCACTCCGGCGCGGCCGATGACCCGCAGCTTGGGCGCTTTCTCGAGCACCGATTGATTCACCTGCACGGCGCTGCGCACGATCAGGGCATCGGCTTCCGCCAGGTGACTCGCGTATTCCTTGGGACTGGAAACAACGACGTTCCAGCCTGGCTGAGACCGCAGAAGAGCAACCGCGGCTTCAGCGAGCGGCTCGGCTATAAGAATGGTCACAGGTTCTGGGTTCTGGGTGCTGGCAAACTTCAAGCGCCCACCGCTTGTGGCGCTACGGCGACCTCGGAATAAACATTCTCGACCGCCGCGACTCCTCTCCCGAATTCCACGGGATAACCGTTGGCGTGCAGGATGATCTCGAGTCCGGCGACCACCGCGAACAGGTCCAGGAAATCGAAATACCCCAGATGCGCGATGCGGAAAATCTGCCCCTTCATGGAGCCTTGCCCGTTGGCGATAACCGCTCCGAACCGGCTGCGGAATTCTTTCACGATCACGCCGGAATCCAGGCCGCGCGGCGCTTTCACTGCAGTCACGGAAGAGCCCGGTGAGTGCGGCGCGAACAGCTCCAGGCCCAGCTTCTCGACTGCGGCGCGTGTGGCGCGCGCTAGCAATTGAGCGTTCTCGATCAGCTTCGGCATGCCGATCTGCTTCACGTATTTCAGCGCTTCCGCCAGCGCCAGGATCAGCGCGGCGGAGGGCGTCCAGCTCGATTCACCGGCGTCGCCGCTCTTCTTCTCCTTCTTCAGGTTAAAGTAATAGTGCGGCAGCGAGCCGGTCTCGGCAAAGCTCCAGGCCTTGGGGCTGATCGACATGAAGGCCAGTCCGGGCGGGATCATGAAGGCTTTCTGCGAGCCCCCGATCAGCACGTCCAGGCCCCAGCCGTCGATATCCAGCGGCATGGTGCCGAGGCCGGTGATGGCATCCACCACGAAAATGGCGCCGGTCTTGCCGACTGCGCGCGCCATGGCTTCGACGTCGTGCGCCGCGCCAGTGGAGGTCTCCGAAGCCTGCACGAACACGCCGCGCGTGGCGGGCGCGGCCGCCAGGGCAGTCTGCAACTGCTCGGGCGTGACTACATCGCCATAAGGCACGGAGAGGACGGTCGCATCCAGCCCGTAGGCTTTGGCGATCTCCGCCCAGCGCTCGCCGAATTTGCCGGCGACGCAGACGATTACTTTATCGCCGCGCGAGAACAGGTTCGATACGGCGGCATCCATCGCCCCGGTGCCCGAGGCGGCAAACATGAGGACATCATGCGAAGTGCCCATTACCTCTTTGAGGTCCGCGAGCGCGGACCGGTACACTTTCCGGAAATCTTCCGTGCGGTGGTGTATATCCGCCGCCATCATGGCGTGCAAGGCAGGCGGATAGAGGGGCGTAGGGCCAGGCGTTAATAGTCGTTGTTTTCGAATATGCATGGCGGGTCCTTAACTCTTTAGGATAACAGACGGCGCCCAGCCCAGCGGTCTTCTCCATGGTCCGCATTTTCCAGTGCGAAATGAGCACAGGACTTGACGACTGCGTGACATTCGATTATAGTCTATAGAATCACTAGACTGATCTGCGGCTGTGGGAATTGTAGATTGCGCCGCTGCACTACCAGAAGGGTTCATTTGCAAAGCTCTGAAGATACCGACGACATATCGCTGAGCCAGTTCCGGTCGCTCTCGGATTTCCGTTACCAAATCCGCAAGTTTCAGCATTTCAGCGAGAAGGCTGCGCGGGCCCTTGGCCTGGAGCCGCAGCAGCACCAGTTGTTGCTGGCCATAAAGGGATTCGACGGAAAAACCCATGGCCCGACCATCGGCTACCTGGCGGAGCGCTTGCAAGTTCGCCATCACAGTGCCGTGGAATTAGTCGATCGCATGCAGACCAATGGCATGGTGCTTCGCCGTGCCAGCGAGCACGACCGCCGCCAGGTGATCGTGGCTCTATCGGACGCCGGCGAGCAGATCTTGAAAAAACTTTCCGCGCAGCATATCGCCGAGATCCAGCAGATAGGTCCCCGGCTGGTGGCGGCGCTTCAGAAAGTGCTGGCAAGCGAGTCATATGCCCGCACCAGCGGACTTGAACACACCTAACGACTCCGGGCTTCCATCGTGAATGAGGAGTTCGGGATCCTTCTCGACGACCTTGCTGTAGGGCACTACGGAATGGGTCAACCAGACGTTGCCTCCGATCACGCTATGATGCCCGACACGCGTGTTGCCTCCCAGAATGGTGGCGTTCGGGTACACGGTAACGTGATCTTCCAGGTCGGGATGCCGCTTATTGGTGTGGCCGCGGCGCAACTGGCCCAGATCGTCCTTGACCAGCGGATTGAAGGCCCCCAAGGTGACACCGTGATAGAGCGTGACCCGGTTCCCGATGGTGGCCGTCTCTCCGATCACCACACCGGTGCCATGGTCGATGAAGAACGATTCGCCGATGGTGGCGCCGGGGTGTATGTCGATGCCGGTGTGACTGTGCGCGGCTTCGGTCATCATGCGTGGAATATAAGGGACTTCCAGGTGATAGAGCCGATTCGCCAGGCGGTGTACGGTAATAGCCTGGATGGAAGGAAAGCTGAGCAACACTTCTTCGAGACCCGCGGCGGAGGGGTCGCTACAGAACGCAGCATCGACATCCGACGCAAGCAGGCGGGCTAGCTCCGGCAGACTCTCGAGGGCCAGTTCCACGCGTTCCCGGGCCGCTTTTTTGAGCCCGGGCGGCACCCTTCTGCCCTGACAGTGGCACTCCAGATGGGTAGCGCGGCAGACATGGTCGGTCAGGAGTTTCTCGATATCCTTGAGGTACACGCGCGCCTGGCGGGGAAAATTGCTGCCCCGATCGCTGTGGTAGAAAAGGGGAAACAAGCCTTTGGTGTAGCGGCGGCAGATCTCCGCTACTTCTCTCCGGCTGGGGAGTTCGAAGCTCTTATCTCCGCCCCTGACGCCGGCCTCGAGTGCCTTGCCAAACGTCAGGGACAGGGTGTTCATTTTTTGCAGATCCATAGGCATACCCCACCGTGGCCGGTGGTTAGTGGGTGGTGGTTGGTGGTTGTGCCAACCAGCCTAAGCCCCCGCCACCGCCAAATTCTCAAACAGCACGGTGGAGAGGTATCGCTCGCCGGAATCGGGCAGTATGGTCACGATCGTTTTCCCCGCGAACTCGTCCTCTCTCGCGAGACGGATCGCAACCGCCGCGGCCGCGCCACAGGAGATGCCGGAGAGGATGCCTTCTTCCAGTGTTAGCCGCCGCGCGAATTCGATGGCTTCCTCATTGGTGACCCGCTCGATCCTGTCCACCAGCGATAGATCGAGTATCTTCGGCACAAAGCCCGCGCCGATCCCCTGGATCTTGTGGCCCGACGGCTGGAGCGGCAGACCCGCGCGCTGCTGCGTCAACACCGGGCTGGCAGCCGGCTCCACGGCCACCGAGACGATGGGCTTGCCTTTGGCCTTTTTGATGAATCGCGAAACGCCGGTGATGGTTCCGCCCGTGCCGACCCCTGAGACCAGCACATCGATAGCGCCATCCGTATCGTCCCATATTTCCGGGCCGGTGGTTTTCTCGTGGATGGCTGGGTTAGCCGGGTTCTCAAACTGTTGCGGGAGAAAGTAGTGCTCGGGGTCGGACTCGGCAATCTCGACAGCCTTCCGCACGGCTCCCGACATCCCTCCAGCGCCAGGCGTCAGAACCAGCTTGGCGCCAAAGGCCGCCAGCACGCGGCGGCGCTCGATGGACATGGTTTCCGGCATGGTGAGCGTCAGCGCATAGCCCCGCGAGGCGGCCACAAACGCCAGGGCGATCCCGGTGTTTCCGCTGGTAGGCTCCACGATTTCGATGCCATGTTTCAGGACGCCTCTTTTTTCGCCGTCCCAGATCATGGATGCCCCAATGCGGCACTTGACGGAATAAGACGGGTTTCGTCCTTCGATCTTGGCCAGCACAGTGGCCTTGAGTCCCTGTGTCAGGCGGTTGAGCCGCACCAATGGAGTCCTGCCGATGCTCAAAGAATTATCTTGATAGATGTTGGACATGAGATTCGCTTTCTAAATTCGTGCGTGCTCTAGGGCGGCCCAAGCCTGCATGCCGCCGGCTAAGTCCGCTAGATTCTCAAAGCCGTGCTGCTGCAGCAGGCTGGCGGCGATCGCGGAGCGGTAGCCGGCGGCGCAGTGGACCACCACGCGGCGGTCCCGCGGAACCTCCGCAATTCTCGCCTGAAGATGGTTCAACGGGATATTTACGCTACCCTCGATCCGGGTCTGGCTGCACTCTCGCGGCGCACGCACATCGAGCAGAAACGGCGGCGCCGCCCGATGCAGTTCCTCCGCCAGTTCCTCCGGACTGACGCGCTGGGTCCCGGTCAGCAGCTCGGGCCGGGAGGTCAGCGCCAGCATTCCGTCCGCCAGGTAGCCTGCCACGCGATCGAATCCGATACGCCCCAACCGCATCTCCGCCTCGTATTCGCGGCCCGGCTCTGCGATCACCACGATGGGACGTTCGCGATCCAGCAACGTGCCGGCCCAAGTAGCGTATTGCCCGCCCAAGCCGATATTCAGACTCCCGGCCAGGTGCGCCGCCTCGTAGATGGGCGCTTCCCGTACATCCAGAAGCTGCGCGCCCTCCCGCTGCAGCCGCAGCACTACGTCGACCGTGAGCGGCTTCATCGACTTCTCGAGCATCTCATCGAGCGTGGGCCGCTCCCTGGTATTCAGAACGGCGTCATAAGGGAAATAGGGCGGGGCATCAGGTTGGTCCGCAACTATGAGGCGGACAAATTCGTCCTTGCTCATGGGTTGCAGGGCGTAGTTCATCCGCCGCTGGATGCCGATGGTCGAAAAATTCTCCGAGCCGAGCGCCTTGCCGCAAAGCGATCCGGCGCCGTGCGCAGGGTAAACCCGCGTGGCATCGGGGAGCGCCAGCAGCTTACCGTGCAGCGAGTCGTAAAGCAGGGCCGCCAGGTCTTCCGGCGCCCAGCCTAAAGAAGCATGCAGGTCCGGACGGCCCACATCTCCCACAAACAGCGTATCGCCGGTGAGCACGGCCCACGGCTCCCCGTCTCCCGCTGGCGCAGGCGATTCCCCCTGCGATCCGAAAACCGCGATGCAGATGGACTCCGGCGTATGGCCCGGCGTCTCCAATACCTGCAGAACAACGTCAGCGCCGAGGCGCACTGGGTCGCCGTCTTTTATCGGTGTAAAGCGGTATTCCGTTTTCGCGCGGGCGCCCAAATGAATCGCGGCGCCCGCGCGATCCCGCAGCTCCAGGTGGCCGGCGATGAAGTCCGCGTGCGCGTGGGTCAGGAATACGTGGCGTATCTCGAGGCCCTGCTCCCGGGCATCCTCCAGATACCGATCCACGTCCCGCTGCGGGTCCACCACGGCCGCCACGCGTGTGCCCTCATCGGCGATGAGGTACGAAGCGTGCGCCAGGCAGCTTAGATAATACTGCTTGAAGATCATCGGGCCGCGGGGTCCTTCGTAGCGATCATAGCTTCCGGTGGCCCCGCCCTGCCTGTATGCGCAGCAGCGCGGCCACCAGAGCGTCGATATCCTCGGTGGTGTTGTAGAGCGCCAGAGACGGCCGGACGGTAGCCTCCAGGCCGAAGCGGCGCAAGATGGGCTGGGCACAGTGGTGGCCGGCGCGCACGGCAATGCCCTCCTGATCGAGCGCGACGCCTACATCCTCGGCCCGAACCTCATCGATGACGAAGGAGATTACACCCGCCTTCTCCGCGGCCGTACCGATGATGCGCAGGCCCGGCACCGTGCGGAGCCCGGCAGTCGCGTAGATCAGGAGTTCGTGCTCGTGGCGCGCCACGTTCTCAATCCCGATCTCGCTCAGATAATCGAGCGCGGCGCCCAAACCGACGGCGTCCGCGATATTGCCGGTCCCCGCCTCGAAACGATCCGGAGCCGGTTGATAAACAGTTTTCTCAAAGGTGACATCCGCGATCATGTTGCCGCCGCTCTGCCACGGCGGAGTGGTATCGAGGATGCCAGACTTTCCATAGAGCACGCCGATTCCCGTGGGCCCCAATACTTTGTGCCCGGAGAATACGAAAAAGTCGCAATCCAGAGCCTGCACGTCCTCCCGCATATGCGGGACAGACTGGGCCCCGTCGATAAGCACGAGCGCGCCGTGGCGGTGGGCCATCTCCACCATCTCGCGAGCCGGGGTGATGGTCCCCAGAGCGTTTGACACGTGGGTGAAAGCCACAATCCGGGTGCGCGGCGAGAGGAGCTTCTCATACTGCTCCAGGATTACTTGACCGCTGTCGTCGACCGGCGCCACCCGCAAGCACGCGCCCTTTTCGGCGCATAGTTGCTGCCACGGGACGATATTGGCGTGGTGTTCCAGCCAGGTGATGAGAACCTCATCGCCCTTGCCGACGTTGCGCGCGCCCCAGCTCTTGGCGACCAGGTTGATGCCCTCGGTGGCGCCCCGCACAAAGACGATCTCGCGCGTGGAGGAAGCGTTCAGGAAGCGGCGCACTTTCTCGCGCGCGCTTTCGTAGGCGTCCGTGGCCCGCGCGGCAAGTGTATGGGCGGCGCGGTGCACGTTGGAGTTTTCGTGCCGGTAGAACGACGCCAGGCGGTCGATCACGGCATTGGGCTTCTGACTTGTGGCAGCGCTATCCAGCCAGATCAGCGGGTGTCCATGCACCTGCTCTTCGAGGATCGGAAAATCGCGGCGGATCAGCCTGGCATCGAAGGGGCGCTTGGCGATTCCCATCTCTTCCGGCGCAAAGTCCGGGTGGAACTCGAACGCCTCAAAGCCGGATGGCGTGGTGGTGGTCCCGGTTGCGGCCGGATTGGCTGAGCCCGGCACGGCCGGAGGCGCAACCGCCGGCCGTGGATCCGCCCCCGTGGGCGGTGACGAAGGCAGCGCCGGCGTGCCCGGCGCGGACTGCACGCCGGGCACACCGGGAAAGGAGAACATTTCGCTGACCGATGGAAACAGCCTGAGAGCACCCGGGTATACCGCTTCTTCACCAGCGAACGAGGCGGGTGAACCGGATGTGCCATTTGCCGGGACGCCGGGCACCTCCGGCGTGACCCCCTTCACATCGTGTGGTGGCGGCGCCGCGGACGGCGACGCAGACGGAGTTGCAAGGTTCGGGATCGTTTCTATGCCTGGGACGTTCGGCATCCCCGGCACACGTGGAAAGGAGAACATCTCATCGATCGGGGGCAATGCCGGCGCGGTCGGCGGAGACGCACCCTTTTCACCTTCCGGAAGGTATGGCGACAAACCAGGCACTGCCGGTGCACCCGCGGGTGGGACGGCAGCTAGATCGGCTCCGCTGGGCGGGGCCGTAGGGGGCGACGAAGGCGCCGCCATAGCTCCTGGAAGTGAAAATAACTCGGGCCCGGGCGGTAGCGTCGGAGCGATAGCTATCGGCGAAACCTTCCCCAAAGCGGGGAAATCGTGCGGCGAGCCGGGAGCCGCCGGCGAAGGAGCTATGCCAGGAGCGCCCGGCGCCAGCGCGCTCCCCAAGGATGCCGCGATGGCACGCAGATCGGTTTCGGTCAAGGGCCCGGGCGGAGACGCCGGAGGTGACCCCGACATGCTCGGGGGTGCCCCCATGCTAGGCGCTTCCTGAAACGAAAAGACGGGAATCTCCTCCGATTCGGGCGCTGGCGGAGCCTCGGCCGCGCCATCCGCGAGGTCCTTCGGCATCACCAGGAAGAACTCATTCGCGAGCCTCTCGATCACGGCGGGATCGGGCAGCGGAATCGTGCCGAACGGGTACTTTGGGGCGCTCGATTTGGATCCGTTTGAGCCCGCGCCGTTACTTGTACTCGTGATATTGGTTGACATGGACGTTCTCTAGTACGCCGAGTGCGTCTTCGGTCAGGACCACGACTGAGCAATACAACGAAATCAAGTAGGAAGCGATCGCCTTATGGTCGATGCCCATGAAACGAACTGACAGGCTGGGCGATACTTCTCCCGGAAGTCCGGGCTGGAACAGCCCAACCACGCCCTGCTTCTTCTCGCCCGTACGCATGAGCAGGATGTCGGTGGTCTCCGCCTTTAAGGGGAGTTTGTCGGAAGGGATGAGCGGGATCCCGCGCCAGGTCATAAATGGGGAACCGAACATCGTTACGGTGGGCGGCGGCACGCCTCGATAGGTGCATTCGCGCCCGAAAGCGGCAATCGCGCGGGGATGCGCCAGGAAGAAGCTGGGCTCCTTCCATACCTTGGCGATGAGTTCGTCCATGTCGTCGGGCGTGGGCGCGCCAGTTCTGGCCTTTACCTTCATTCCCGGTGCAATATTGTTGAGCAGGCCGTACTCGCGGTTGTTGATGAGCGCTTCTTCCTGGCGCTCCTTGACCTTCTCGATCATGAGGCGCAACTGCTCCCGAATCTGGTCATGCGGGCTGCGGTACAGATCGGAGATGCGGGTTTGCACGTCCAGAATACTGGTCACCGCGGTCAGTGTGTATTCGCGCGGCTTTTCCTCGTAATCGACGTAGATCTCGGGCAGCTCGAGTTCCACGTCCGCGTGACACTCGATCGTGCGGGTCCCGGGGCGCGTGGGTTTGACTTTGTTGAGCCGGTAGACGCCAGCTTCCACGGGCACCCAGGATAAAGAGGCGACCAGCCAGCGTGGCGTGATCTGCTCCATCATGGGGATCGATTTGCTGACGTTTGCGAGCTGGCGAGCCTGCGGCTCGTTCAACGTATGGCGGACTTCTACCGATGCGGGCATGTGATATGACTCCTTTTAATCTAGATCAAGATTCACTTTTTGCGTTCCTGATAGACCAATCATAATCTTCGTAGCTAAGTACAGTCAAGGAATTTAGTACCTGATTACCCGTTTCAGTGCTGATTGATACTATCGGCACGCGATAGGCATCGCGGCCACTTACATCGCAGAACGATAGTCTTGCCGGTCAGTCCGATCCTTCGGCCATATTAAAGAGATACAGGTCCTAGATATCTGATATCTCTAAGAGAAGTAGCATCCGCCTGTCTGGTAAAAGAACTATAGTAATGACGCATGTGATCGTAGCCGTAGGAAGTGCGAATGTCGCGCTGGCTGCCACGCAGCTATCTTTAGGCGCAGGCGCTGTTAGCCTGCTGGGGCCGGCGGGGAACATGTCTGCGTCTCTGCGGGACACTGCGTGGGATGGTGGAGCGGGCCGGACCAGGCGAACGCGGCACCCCGGAGACATAAAATCTGAAACTCGCGCGAGTAATCAATTGCACCGCCCTCCAGACCGATCTCTCGCGGAGCGCTAAGCTAACCCGGTGCCGCGAAATATGGTGAAGCAAGGCTCGCTGGCGGCCCGCGGCTTCATGCACTCGGCCCGCTGCTTTTATGCCGCTCCTGGAATCCATCGCCATTCCCGAAATCTGAAGCAAACCCAGCATCTCGCGGATCTCCCGATGTCAGGCCGCCCAATTCCGGGTCCAAGGGCGCCGCGGCGGGAGCCCGAGCAGCTCCTGAAAAAAAGTCACAGCCGCAGCCCTGTGCAGAGCGGCAGCTTGGTCCTTTAGAATAGCAGCATCATGCCCTTACTCGATCGAGTGCAGAAAGAGATGGTGGACGCCATGAAAGCCCGCGACGAAGCGCGGCTCAGCTCGCTGCGGATGATGAAAACGGCGCTGAAGAAACACGAAGTGGACGCCATGAAGCCGCTGGACGAAGCGGCCGAAATGCAGATCCTGAAGTCGCTGGTGAAGCAGCGCACCGAAGCGGCCGAGATGTTCCGCAAAGGCGGGCGCGAGGAGCTGGCCGCCAAGGAAGAGTCCGAGCGAAAGCTGATAGAATCCTACCTGCCGGCCGGCGCCAACGAAGCCGAGATCGAATCCGCTATCCAAGCGGCCCTGGCCGAGACCGGCGTGACTTCCCAGAAACAAATGGGTATCGTAATGAAAGCCGCGCAGGCCAAGCTGGCCGGGAAGACCGTGGATGGAAAAGCTCTGAGCGAGAAAGTGAGGTCGCGACTCCAATGACGCCCCCCAAAACCGAAACGAAGCACCGGTCCTACGTGCCGGACAAAACCAGCATGCGCGAGTTCACCTTCCGCGCGGTGCTGTTGGGCCTGGTGTTGACAGGCATCTTGGGAGCCGCCAATGCCTATCTGGGTTTGAAGGCCGGGATGACGATCGCCGCCACGTATCCGGCCGCGGTCATCGGCATGGCCCTGCTGCGGTTGATGGGCGGCTCGCTGCTCGAAGAAAACATCACGCGAACCATTGGGTCCATCGGCGAATCCGTGGCGGCGGGCGCGATTTTCACGATCCCGGCTTTCGTGCTTTCGGGGCTTTGGCCCGGACTCACGCAGGACAAATATTGGGATTCCGTCGCCTTGATGATCATCGGCGGCACGCTGGGCATTCTGTTCGTCACCTTGCTGCGGCGGGTGATGGTCGAAGATCCCGAACTTCCGTTCCCCGAGTCGGTCGCCGCATCGGAGATCCACAAAGCCGGGCAGCAGGGATCCAGAGCCGCCAAAATCTTGTTTGCGAACATGGGATTCGGCGGGTTGATCTATCTGCTCGGCGCGGTCAATGTCTTTAACCCGAACAACGCCTTCCGCGTCAACATCGGCGAGGTCGGTAAGCGGTTGCTGCTCAGAACCAGCACCAACCCCAGCGTGGCGACTACCATAACCGGGGGCGCGTCGATTTTCACCGCGCCGGATGTAAGCCCCGCCTATCTCGGCGTCGGCTACATTATCGGTCCGCGTCTGGCGGCGCTGAACTTTGCCGGCGGCGTCCTCGCTTGGGGACTGCTGGTGCCTCTGCTGACGTTCGTGCTGGGACCGTATATCCAGGCAGGCATGCCCGCGGGGCAACCGATCTCCTGGACGCTATTGGCGCAATCCGTCTACTTCTCGGTTGTGCGGCCCATCGCGGTCGGCGGCATGCTGGTCGGCGCTTCGTACACGCTGTTCCGCATGCGCAAGCAACTTGGCGCCGGAATGGCTCGCGCGGTGTCCGACTTGAAGAAGTCCGCTGCGTCGCACGCTGCGACTAGCCGCACGGAGCGCGACCTCAGTGCCAGGGTTGTGTTCGCGGGCGTGGGCGTCGTGCTGGTGGCGATGGTCGGCCTTTATTACTACTTCATCAGCTCAGGAGGGCTCTCCAGTTCGACCGTGCTCACCGGAGCCATAGTCGCCGCGGTAGTCATGATCGTGCTCGGATTCTTCTTCGCTGCCGTTTCCGGCAATCTGGTCGGCATGATCGGATCGTCGAACAATCCAGTCTCCGGACTGACACTATGCACACTGGTTGTAGCGGCGCTGCTCATGGTGGCGCTGGGCGTCTCGGGCCCCGGTGGCGTGGCTGCCGTGTTGGGCGTGTCGGCCGTGGTTTGTGTTTCGTCCGCCGTCGCAGGCGAGATGCTGCAGGACCTGAAGGTGGGCCATATTCTCGGTGGCACGCCGGCGAAGATGCAGATCGGCGACATGCTCGGCATTGTGGTCGCATCTCTGGTGCTTTTCTTTCCTCTGGCGATCCTGGATAAGGCTTATCACTTCGGTAGCCCTTCGTTACCGGCGCCGCAAGCGGGCTTGATGGCCATGCTGTCGAAGGGCATTGTGGGTGGCGATATGGCCTGGCCCCTCGTGGTGGTCGGCATCCTCATGGGATTCGCCCTCATCATGGTGGAAGTCAAGAGTCCCATGCTGTTCTCCGTCGGCATGTACTTGCCGCTCGGCACCACCTCCGCCATCTTCGTAGGCGGATTGATTCGCTGGGCGACGGACAAACTACGCGACCGCCGCGGCTTCAATCCCGCGCAAAAAGCCAGAGTCGATAACGCCGGCGTGCTGACGGCGTCCGGCTTGATCGCGGGCGAAGCGTTGTGCGGGTTGGCCATCGCGGGACTCGTAGGCACCGGGCACGACGTCACGCTGCTGAAGTGGACGGCGCCGTTTCCGGCCGCGCTGATCGCGCTCGCGGTGCTGATTGTTGCGATGATCCAGGTGCCGCTGCGCAACGCAGGCAGGCCGGACGAACCCGCGCCTCCCACGGCGATTATGTAGGTTCTGTTGCCGCGCTCGCGCGTCGGCGCTCGAAGCCTATGATTCCCACGAAAGACTTGCGGTAACAATCGCCTGGGCGCGCCTTCGAGACGCCGAGGTGCTCCTGGCAGCCAAGCGCTTCGACGGAGCGTTCTATCTTTCCGGGTAAGTGCGGGGCTTTCGAATGCACAAGAGTCAGAGGTCTGCAAGTCGTGGAAGACGCATGATCTGGAGGTCCTGCTCAAGTTTTCGGGAGTCGAGCCTCGGGCAAAGGATCAGTAAGCGAAGGAATTGTCCGTGGTCCTGGACTGGAATCCAGACAAGTCCGAAGCAGGCCTTAGACTGTTAAGCTGCGTAGAGATCTTCCTGGAGTTTTTGTGATTCTCACCAACGCTCTCCGTAAGGCGATGCACGAAATTACCGCGAAGAGGGGCGATTTTACGCTGTTCGCACTCTTTAGAAGAGCCAACGGACTTGGCGGTTGGGACCTGGTAGTGGCGGCTCCCTGGCTTGAGGCCGGCAGGCTCAAAGCGATCGGTAAAGTGATCGATCTCGTCACGAAATCGATCGGCAAAAGGTGGCTGCAGCAACTAGCGCGCGTTGAGGTTGTCGACAGTGACGACCCCACCGTCAAGCTCTTGGCAAGCACGCCTGTTGAAGACGGAGAACGCCGTCTTGTAAATACCGATTTGTTTGGTCTCCAGATCGAGGAAGCCATCATCTTGCGTGCCAAAGACCGGGTCCGAAAAAGGCGTCCGGCAAGGCACTGGCCACATCGGGCGCTGGATCGTCGCGCGGCCGCAGGTGAGGACTCACTTTCCGTAGCTGCACCCGTTGCTAACTGCCGTTGGATCTCAGGTGTCTCTGGGCCTTGAGCTTCAAGATAGCGATGAAGTCAGCCGCATTGACCAGGGCCTCGCACTCTGTCCGTCCATTGTCGCTGAGCGTCCCGTCGCCGGCTCTTTCGGCAAGGACGTCAATTCTGACCTACACTGCGGGATCGACATGGAATTCAACCACACGCTTGGCTGACTCCGCGTCGAGGCAGCCGCTCAGCGGTTCGAGCAGACCGTCCAGAGCTGTGGATTCGTTAGATTGCCCATGACCTTCAAGTTATCATCAAAGCCTTTCAGGAGCCCGCGGGCCGGCGCGGCGCTGTGTTTTCCTCCTTCGTACCTGCAGATGACCAACATCAAGAACGGGACTCGGGCTTCGGCGATCCCAAGCTGTCCGTGCCCCATGCGGGCTTGATGTCCATGCTGGCGCAGGGCATCGTGGCCGGCGATCTGGGTTGGCGCACGCACCGTTGTCGTGGCCGTTAGTGGAGGCGGCCAGTAGGACGCGGCGTACGCGCGCGCCCCTTACGTTAACCTCCGCCGGCGCCGGCCTTCGATTTTCCCACCCCCGCATTTTTTCTCTTGACATCCCAGTTCCGTAGTACTAATTTATTAGTATGCGACAGCCGAGCAAGACCCTCACCGGCCAGGAGCTGGAAATCATGAAGGTGGTCTGGGAGCGCCAGACCGCTACCGTCCGCGACGTCTACGAGGCCCTGCTGGAGCGCCGCAAGGTGGCCTACACTACCGTCATGACCATGATGAAGATCCTGGAGAACAAGGGCTATCTCCTTCGCAAGCAGGTGGACCGCGCTTACCTCTACCGCCCGGCGCAGCCCAAAAATCGCGTCATCCGCGCCCTGGTGCGCGATTTCGTCAACCGCGTATTCAACGGTTCGGCCGAACCGCTGCTCGTGCATCTGATCGAGGACCGCCGCCTGACGCCGGATGAGCTCGACGAGATCCGCCGCCTCATCGGAGAGCAGTCGTGACCTCCCAGCTCTGGCTCCACGACTTGGCCGCCTGGAGCGCGCAGGCCGCCGCTGTGATCGCCGCGGGAAGCCTTGCCGCCGGCGCATTCCGCTTGCGCGTGCCACGTGTCCGGCTGGCTTGCAGCCAGGCGTTGCTGGCCATCTGCCTGCTCCTTCCGGCCGTCGAACCCTGGCGCAGCGCGGCGGATTCGCGCATAGACATCGCCACCGCGGACGCCCGGCCGGCCCCCTCGCGCCATCCTGCGACGCACGCCCTTCCCTGGCGGCAGGCCCTGTTGATCGCGCTCGTCGCCGGCGCCGCCGCGCGCACCCTGTGGCTCGCCGTTGGGCTCGCCAAATTGCGCCGCTGGAGACAAACCGCGCAGCCGTTCTCTCCGCTTCCGTCAGGCCTCCTCCGTCTGCGCGCCGCCTTGGCCCCCGAAGCTGAGTTTCTGCAGTCGGCATCCGTGTCGGGCCCAGTGACCTTCGGCTTATTCCGGCCGATAGTCGTGCTGCCACACCGCTTCGCCGAGTTACCCCCGGACATCCAGGAAGCCGTGGCCTGCCATGAATTGCTGCACGTCCGCCGCCACGATTGGATCGCCACCGTGATCGAGGAATCCATCCGCGCCGCGCTGTGGTTTCACCCGGCCGTATGGTGGCTCATCAGCCAGGTCCAGTTGGCGCGCGAACAGACCGTCGATCGCCAGGTGGTCGAGTTCACCGAAAATCGCGCTCAGTATCTGAACGCGCTGCTGGCTATGGCCGGCAACCAGCCTGCGTTGGATCTGGCGCCGGCCACACTGTTCTTGCGAAAACGCCATCTGAAGAATCGGGTGGCTTTGCTCTTGAAAGAGGTTACTATGTCGAAACGTACGCTCATTTCGTTCTGCGCTACCAGTTGCGCGCTGCTGCTTGCCGCGGGCGGGCTCGCTCTCCATACATTCCCGCTCGAGGCCGCGCCCGCTGCACCACAAGAGGATTCTAAGCTGCTGCACAGCGTTGCCCCAAGGTACCCGAAAGCAGCGCTTGAAAAGCGCATCGAGGGCGCGGTGGTGCTCGAAGTCCAGATCGACGCCGAAGGCCATGTCACCGACGCGCATGTGCTCAGCGGCCCCGACGAGTTGCGCAGCGCCGCCCTCGAAGCCGTATTGCAGTGGCACTACTCGCCCCGCGCGATGACGCTGCCAGCTACCAATCAGGTGACCATCCAATTCCGCCTGCCGGAAGACGCCTCGTCCGCGAAGGCCGCCAAGGCCGACAGTCTGCTGCCCAAGGGCAAGCGTGTCACGTTACAAAGTATCCAGATCGAGGGACTCTCCTCGACGGCCCGCGACGAATTGTTGCAAAGCTTGCCTGCCCATCAAGGCGATACCGTCGACGCCGATGCCTTGCGCTCCCTGCAGGAAACCGTCCGCGCTTTCGACAACCACCTGCGGGTTTCTCTGAGCACGCCCGAGAATAACTCCGCCACCTTGCGCATCTTCCTCCCATCGGCAGATGCCCCGGAGGAGCGCGTGCAAGCCCTCTCGTCGAACAAGATCCGCGTGGGCGCCGAGGTGCAGCGCACCAAGCTCCTGCACAAGACTTCGCCCATCTACCCGCTGGAAGCCAAGGCGCAGCACATCGAGGGAGCCGTCAGCCTTCAGGCCACCATTGGAAAGGACGGCAAGGTCGAGAATCTGCAGGTGCTCGACGGCAACCCCCTGTTGGCCGCCGCCGCCCTCGAAGCGGTCAAGAATTGGGAATACTCCACGACACTTCTGAACGGAGATCCAGTCGAGGTAGTGACTGATATCACCATAAACTTCACGCTGGCGAAGTAACCGTGGCGCAAGCTTCGGCGCGGGGTGCCCGCTGGGCCGGGCGAACTTCAGTTCGCCATGTGCGGATAGTCAGACCCCATCCATCCGCCTGCAACCGCAAAGCGGCATGCTAGCATGAGCCGCATGGACGCTTCCAAAACCAGCATCGGCAGGCGCGTCCGCTGGCTCTACGGAGCCTCGCACATGTTGATGTGGGGCCTCATGGCAGCCTGGATGGGCGGCGTGTCACTCCTGGCGGGCATGCCCGCCTCCCGCTGGCTGAGTGTGCTGGGCTTAGTCATCAGCCTGTTGGTGGTGATCTGGTTGCTCCCCGCCGGATGGATATCCTTCCTAAGTCCGGAATCGGAGCCCGGTCTCTCGGAGGAGGATAAGTACGCCTTCCCGTTGCTCGTTTCCACCGGCCTCATCATATGGCTCGTGAAGCTCCCCTGGGCCGTGCCTTTACTGGGAATCCTCTTCGCTATCTTTTTTCTCAATCTCAGCCGGATCCGCCACCGCGCCTACTACGCGCTCGCCGCCGGATGGTGCTTGGCCGGCCTCGCCGTCCCGAGATATTTCGCTTGGCAGGGCGAGCTACAATACAACATCTTCTTCTTCCTCGGCGGAATCGCCACCATGGCTCAAGGCGCGTGGGAACTGACTTGCTCCCTCCGCCTGCAACGGCGACAAACCGCTCCTGAGTAATGCAGTTTCCAGTCCCCGGCTTGGTTCTTTCCGTCAGCGCCTAACCAGCGCTATGCTGCGAGATGCACATCGCCGATGACCATTCCTGCCTCCGGAACTGCCGGTTTGGCATCTCGGCATTATTGGCAGCCTTCATCGCAGGGACATCTACGACGATGTCGTTTGAGCCGGGTGCGCTCGACGCCAATGAATTGGTCTAAGCAGTAGAAGTCGGCGCTCCCCAACATGCCAGCGCCCGCGCGTTGATCGAGGCCGCCAGCGATCCAGCCACCACCCTATACCTCACGTCGCAGGTGCTGGCCGAGTTGCAGGTCGAACACATCGCTGCCGGTTACGGGATGACGTTGCAAGCAGGGCCATCCACCTCGCTACGGCGCCCGCGGGCGTAGGCAGCAGTTGCATACCGGGCAACGCGAGGAGAGTTGAGAGCGCTTGAAGCGCGTCGGCTGGGGAACGTGGGACAGCAACCCGGCGGCGATTCGTAACGATTGAATAAAACTCGGTCGTCGTAGCGGAATCGCTCCATTTCGTTCTGTTGGTGGCGATTCGCGGGGTTGTAGCAGTGGACAAAGAGCTCGCGCAGATCGCAGCCGATCTCGGCGTGGCCGAACGCGACACCGGCTCAGGTTGGATGGCCGGCGCAAGCCATTCACAGCGCCACCTACCAAACCGCCCCTTATTCCTCAACCATTTACCGCCTCGAATTTCAGAGTCCCGCCCCCCGGCGTGCTCTTCTGTAAGTAAGGAGTCCAGCATGTCCCTCGAGTCCATCCAAATGCCCACCGATCTTTACCCACCTCAGCCACCCACGCACAAAAATACCCAAGAACGCACCCGCGCCGCACCGAAATTCACCCAAACATTAAAAATTACCGTTCGAAGCCAAAATATGTGGGTAGCACCGCCCCCACAAATGAGGGCATCAATTAACAAAAGTCAGCATGTTACCCCATTGACACCCGCGGCAACCTATGTTAACCATAGTTAAGCCACACGCCGACACTATGATTACTTCGGCGCACGCCGACTCCCGCTCCCTCGCCGACGTTCACTCCTCCGTCGGAACATCGCACATCTCCGTCTGGCGGCGTATGTTCGCCTTCGCCGGTCCCGCCTACCTCGTCAGCGTCGGCTACATGGACCCCGGCAACTGGGCCACCGACCTCGAAGGCGGTGCCCGCTTCGGATACGCCTTGCTCTGGGTGCTGGTGATGTCCAACCTCCTGGCCATCCTCCTACAGACCCTCAGCGCGCGCCTCGGCATCGTCTCCGGCCGCGATCTGGCGCAAGCCTGCCGCGAAACTTATCCGCGGCCCATCACCATCGCCCTGTGGGTCCTCTGCGAGATCGCCATAGCCGCCTGCGACTTGGCCGAAGTCCTGGGCGCCGCCATCGCCCTGAACCTGCTGTTTCACATTCCGCTGCTCTTCGGCGTGCTGCTCACCGCGGCCGATACCCTGCTGCTGCTCTGGTTCCAGGGCTTGGGCATACGCTTCCTCGAAGCCTTCATCCTCGCCCTCATTATCGTTATGGCGGCCTGCTTCGCTGTCGAGATCCTGCTCGCCAAGCCGGAAGCCTCCCAGGTGTTCCTCGGTGTAATCCCCCGCCTGAATAATAAGAGCCTGTATATCGCCATCGGCATGCTGGGCGCCACCGTGATGCCGCACAATCTCTACCTGCATTCGGCGCTGGTGCAGACCCGCCAGATCGGTCACACCGATGTGGGCAAGCGCGCCGCCTGCCGCTGGAATCTTCTGGATTCCGTAGTGGCGCTGAATGGCGCGCTGCTAGTCAACGCCGCCATCCTGATCCTGGCCGCGGCAGTCTTCTTCCGGCACGGCGTCGTGGTCACCGAGATCCAGCAGGCGCACCTGCTGCTGGCGCCGCTGCTGGGCACCGCGGCCGCCGGCATCCTGTTTGCGATCGCGCTGCTCTGTTCCGGCCAGGCCTCCACCTTTACAGGCACGCTGGCGGGCCAGATCGTCATGGAAGGTTTCCTCAACATTCGGATGCGCCCCTGGTTGCGCCGCCTGATCACGCGCACCATCGCCATCATTCCCGCAGCCGTTGTCGTCTACATTTCCGGCGACAAGGGCACTTACCAATTGCTCATCCTCAGCCAGGTGATCCTGAGCATGCAGTTGCCCTTCGCCATCATTCCGCTGATTCATTTCACCAGCGATCGCGGCCGCATGGGAATCTTCGCCAACAAGCTTTGGATAAGATGGCTGTCGTGGGCTTCCGCCTTGCTCATCCTGGCATTGAACATATGGCTACTGGACGATGGCGTCCGTCAATTGATGGGTTCGACCGGGAGCCGCCCCGCTATATGGGTGCTGCTGGGCGTGGTTGCCGCGGCGCTGGCAGGGCTGCTCTTGTGGATCACCTTTGAGCCGCTCATCTCGCACTGGGTGCGCCGCTTCGGACGGGCATCGGTCAGTGTTCCGGAACCGGCCGTTCCTGAGGTCCCTGCGCTCGAATACCGCCGGATTCTGGTTCCGCTCGATCAATCCGATCTGGACCACCAAGCCCTCGCCCAAGCCGCCGCCATGGCCAAAATGTATCGAGCCAAACTGTACCTTCTGCACGTCGAGGAAGGCGTCACCAGCCGGGTCTACGGGCCGCTGTCCTCCACCGCCGAGGTGGAGGCAGGCGAGCATTACCTGGCGCGCCTCGCCGAAACCCTGCGGGCGGAGGGAGTGGACGTCGAAACCGCCATCGCGCACTCCCCCACGCCCCGGCGCGAGATCGTGCGCTACGCCTCGGAAATCCATCCCGACTTGGTGATTATGGGCGCGCACGGGCACCGGCGCTTGAAAGATCTGGTATTTGGCAATACAATTGATCCAGTGCGGCACGAGCTGCGCGTGCCGATTCTGATCGTCAGAAAGCAGTAGTGGTGGGGCCGGGTGGGGCAGGCGCTTCCGCCTGCCAACATCGTATCGCGATATGTCGCCAGTGGTGGGGCAGGCGCTTCCGCCTGGCAAGGGCTTGCCGCACTGGGACATGTCGCCACGAGCGCGTGTCCAAGCAACCCAGCCGGCTTCGCAGACAGAAGAATAAGCCATTCAGTTTCAATAGGTTGAACTGGTATGCGAAGTGCTCTCAGGCAATTTATGCGGCAGTCCCTGCGAGTCGCGCTGTTTTCAGCCCTCTGGCTTGCGCCCGTCTGGGGCGCCACCTTGGAGCTGCTCAGCCTCAACGATTTGATCTCCAAGTCCACCATGATCGTCCAGGCGCAGGTGACCGGATCTTCGGCCTCTTATACCGGCACGGTCATCTATACGCACTATAAGGTCAACGTGCTGGCGCAATGGAAAGGCGCCACCCAGAGCACCATCGACGTGATGGTCCCGGGCGGAACCGCCAACGGCATGCGCCAGACGTATCCCGGCGTGCCCGAGTTGGTCGCCGGCCAGCAATATGTCTTGTTCCTGTGGACGTCCAGTAAGGGCGCCATCTACACGATGGGCTTCACGCAAGGCGTCTTCAACCTGGCCCCCGACGCGTCCGGCAACATCACGGCGGTGCAGATGCCCACCACGGAGACCATACTGGCGCCGGCTACCGGACAGGTGGTGAAGAGCCAGCCCATCAGGATACCGCTGCCGCAACTGATCTCATCCATCACAGGCGGAGGCACGACATAGCCATGACTCGTTCGAAGACATTGGCGCTGCTGGCGGGATTCCTGGCGGCTGTGACTCCATCGGCGGCTTACTATCATTATGTCCACTATGTAAGTTCTTCTTCGCCGTACTCCGTCGCCTTTGAAAAGTACGATCTGACTGCGCTGCCCGACCAGACCGTTACCTTCTTCGTCTCCAGCTCCGGGCCCACCAACTACACGGCGAATGACAGTTTTCCTTCCCTCTTGGAGCAATTCCGCAATGCCACTCAGGCCTGGAACTCGGTAGCTAGTTCGGGTTTGCGCGTGGCCTTTGGCGGTCTGCAGGTCGCCAACACGACGCAAAACGTGCCCAGCGGTGCGGTGGTTTTCGACTCCGACATGCCGCCGGGCGTGCTGGCGTTTGCGGGCCACACGGTTCCCACCACCGGCTTCGCGACCGCGGCGGATGAAACCCAGTTCGTGCCTATTACTGGATCGACAATCACCCTCAACAGCAACCTGACCCAGCAGGCGGGGGCGGTAAGCACCGAGGGTTACACGGGGCCAAGTTATTCGGAGCTCTTCTTCACCGTGCTGGTGCACGAGATCGGGCATGCCATCGGGCTGCAGCATACTTACACCTCGGCCACCATGTCCACCGCCGTGTCGCGCGCCACCAACCGCGCCCTGCCGCTCGATGCGGACGACATCGCCGGTGTCTCGCTGCTCTATCCCGCGGGCGGATTCCCAGCCGGGTTTGGCTCCATTACCGGCACAGTCACTATGGGCGGACAGGGCGTGCACCTGGCTTCCGTCGTGGCGCTGCTGCCCAACGGCTCGGCAGTCAGTAACCTCACTAATCCGGATGGAAGCTATGAGATCGATGGCGTGCCGCCGGGCAACTATTGGGTGTATGTGCATCCTTTGCCTCCTACTGCGAATGTCTGGCTCCCCGAAGATGTCAACGGCAACCCGGTTGCGGCCAGCGGTCCATTCGTGAGCACTTTCTATAACGGCACTTGGAACCCCGCCCAGTTCGCCACGGTCGCCGTTTCAGCGGGCGCCCCCGCCGGCCCCGTCAATTTCGACGTACAGCCGCGCGCCGCGGTGGAAATCTATGACGTTACTGCGTACTCGTACAATACGATCGGTCAGAACTACGTGCAGCCGGCTTATCTGAGTGCGAACGGCGCCGTCCAGACGGTGGTTGCGGTCGGCAACGGGATCGCATCCTCGGACACTACCACCAGCGTCCAGAGCGTTCAGGCGCTCGGCGCTCCTGGGGGCCCGCTAGAGGCGTATTACATAGCGGTTTATGGAGCGCCGAATACCAGCCTCGCCGTTTATCTGGACTACCCGTCGCCGCCCGTCAGCGGTCCCGAACACTTGTTATTCACCTTGCCCGACGATATCTATGTGCTTCCCCACGGCGTCCAGATCGTGCAGAATCCGCCGCCCATGGTGAGTGCGTTGACGCCCAATTCCGATGGCACGGTCACTGTTACGGGAACCGGAATCGGACCCGGCAGCCAGGTGTACTTCGATAGCCTGCCGGCTCGTGTGACTGTGCCTTATGCGGCCAATGTCCAGTCCAATGGAACGACTCAATCCGGTTCGGTCTCGGTGCTGCCGCCCCCCGGCGCCAGCGGCCAGGTCTCCACGATCACTGTATATAATGGCGACGGTCAGAATTCGATGTTCGTGCAATCGCAGGCTCCACCCACTTACTCTTATCCGCAGACCAGCGCGCCCGCTGCCGCCATCTCGTTGGGGGCGTTGCCACAGGGAGTCTCGGCAATGGTGAATGTCACAACCTCCACCATGCAGTTCGTGGATGGATTGAGTAACCTGGGCTTTGGTTCCGGCGATGTCGCCGTGCGCCGCGTCTGGGTGCTTAGTCCTACGCAGGCCGTCGCGAACGTAACGGTATCGCCCTCGGCGCTCCAGCAGAGCACCATGGCCAGTGTAATCTCCGGATTCCAGGTTTACCAGCAGCCGCTCGGCTTCCAGGTCTTGCCGGCCAATCCGAACCTGCCTATCATCGGTTTGCCGGTACCCAACGCTCTTTACCCCTTGCAGAACGCCCTGTACCCAGGCGCCATCGCCTCGATATATGGGGTGAATCTGACTGCCGCTGCCGGAACGTTGAGCCTGACGGTCGCGGGCCTGAGCGTGCAGCAGATCCTCTATGCGTCGTCCAGCCAGATCAACTTCGTGATTCCGCCCGGAGTGCCCGCGGGGCCGGCCGTGCTGGCCTTGAACAATGGCGTGATGTCCGCTTATCCGGTCGTTGTGCAGATCGATCCACCGCCGCCGGTCATCACCGTCGCGATTGACGCCGGACTCGTGCTGGGTGCTAGCACGGCGGCGGCGCCCGGCGATACGATTATCTTGGTAGTGACTGGCATGGATCCGGGGGTGCTATCCGCGCCCAGCCGCGTCGCGGTGACCGAGGGCGGCGTGAATATTCAGGAATTCACCATTCAACCCGCGCCCGATGGCGCGAACGCTCTCGATATCCAGTTCTCGCTTTCGTCTTCCGTTAGCGGCGCGCACGTGCCCGTGACGGTCTCGCTCGATGGAAACCTCAGCTTGCCCATCTATATCGATGTGACCGCGCCGGCGTCCAGCAGCCAGCCATAAGTCATCCACCCTTCGGCGGGCTGATTTTCTGGGCTTCTTTCGCCCGCCCGTTCTCCTGTAGCGCGTATGCGTACGCTTCCGCGGCGGTTTTTAGCTGGTCCGGATCTTTTAGCTTCGCGGAAAGCTGGCGGTACAATTTCTTGGCGCTGTCGAAGTCTTTTACGTAAACGTAAGCGATCACGATATTGCGCACGGCCCGCCGGTAATTCAGGTCGTTGAAGGCCTCTTTATTCCAGAGTTCCGCCTGTCTCTGATAAACCTTGAGCGCCTTATCGAAGTCCTTGTGGTCGTGATTTCCCGGCAAAGGCGCGAGATAGGTCTTGCCGGGCGCGCACGGGCACATTAGTAGCTCGCCTAACGAGCTGAGTGTCTGATTGAGTTCCTCGTTCGGGCGGCCCAGCTTGGTTTGAATCGCCAAAGAGCGTTCGGCGGCGTCGATCGCCAGCTCGCCTTTCCCCTCCATGTGATACGCCTTGGAGAGTACGCTCAGAGTCATGCTAACTTCGTCGCTTTCGCGTCCCGCGCTCGCCTCAAAGATGTGCCACGCCCGTTCTGCGTCGTCTGCTGCCTTGTCGTACGCCTTCGTGCTGTTGTAAAAGGTTGCGAGCTGGTACCACCCCCAACCTGCTTCCGTGCTGTTTTCACCGAAGATATCCCGTCGCAGGGTCAGATTGCTCTGATATCGCGCTTCCGCCTTGTCATACCAGTTCTGGTCGGCATAGAACGCGGCAATTCGATCGAATTCGGCTACCGGCGGCGGATTCTCCCGCGTGAAAACGCCTTGCGAAAGCTTCAGGCAAAGGTCGAAATCGGCGTTCGCTTCAACCGTTTTGCCGTTGCTCTGCTTTAGGTTTCCCCGATTGAAAAGCACGGATGCCTTTATCGTTCGAGGCGGATCGGGCGTCTTCATCAGCAGGTTGTAAGCCTGTTCGAACAGCGACTCGGCCTGTTCGAACTTTCGCTCCGCTTGCGCCACTCTGCCAAGGCCGTTGAGGGTTGCCGCGTAATTCGGGCTGTCCCCACTACCAGCCTGTTTCAGAGTCTCGCCGGCCTTCTCAAACCAGGGCCGGGCGTCTGAGTACTTACTTTCCTGCACATATGTATCCCCCAGGGCTTGCATGGTCGCAGCCAATTCCAGGGGCTTTCCGTCCTGCTCGCGGAGTTTCTCTGCCGCCACCAGATATTTCTCGGAATCGGACAGACGCACCGCTTGGGTCCGCATAGCTAGTCGTTCATAGACTGCTGCGGCTTGTGCGTTCTTATTCTGCTTGGCGCTGACTTCGGCGTAGTCGGTCAGCGTTGGATTGATCTGGATCGCTCCAGGCGCCGCGCCGATCGATTCGTCCAGCAGCATCCCGAAAACCGTCTCCGCCATGGCGTACTGTTCTTTCGCCTTGAGCGTCCGCGCGGTCTTTTCCAGAATGCTGGTTTCGTCCGCGGTAAGCCGGGAGCGCAGTTTGGCTCGCGCCTTGAGCCACTCGTCCAGGCGCGCCTGATCCACTTGGCCTGTCTCCAGGGAAGCCTCTACCATCGTGAGCCTGATGCGTTGCCGCTCCGCTTCCGGAAAGCCGGGCTTATTCGCGAGTTTCAGCGCGGCCTGCCAGGCCTCCACGCTTTTCTGCCCTTGCTTCTGAGCGGTGTAACATGCCGCGAGCCTCTCCCAGGACTGCGCCGCGGGCTGGTCGGGAAGGCTCGGCAGCACGGATTTGTATAGTTCCTCGGCCGCCTGGCATTTATGCTGGCCAAATAGGGAATCGGCGAGCTCCTTTTGCATCGTGGAGCGCTGCTCGATCCCCAACTTGTCACCCGCCGCCAGGACCTCGCGAAACTTGCTTTCCGCTTCGGAGTATTCCCCGCCTTCCAGGCAGACTTCCGCCGCGGCCATCGTTACGGGCAGGCGCTCGGGGTCCGCCGCCGGTAGCTTGTGTCCGCGCAATTCCATCCAGTCGACGACCATCTTCGCGGCGTCGGCGTTCTTCTTCTCCCCGCGCAGAACCAGGGCTAGGCCGCGGATAGCGTCGGCGTATAGGCGCATCTCATGCGGGCCCAGGAGCGCGTCGCGATAGAGCGGCTCGGCTTCCGCCAGCTTGCCCTGCTCCAAAAACAGGCTGGCCTCCTCAAAGCGCGTGGCCGTCAAGGCGGGAGAGTCTTTGTCCAACTTTGCAATCTGGATGCGGAGCGCTTCCTCGAAGGATTTCTGGGCTTCCGCGAAACTTCCCTTCAGGCGATAGGCGCGGCCGAGATACTGAAGGGTGGTCGCCAGGCCCGGGTGTTGTTCTCCCAGGTAGCGCCGCTGAATTCCTTCGGCTTCCTTGAACCGTGCGATCGCCTCGTCGAAGTGTTTCTCGGCGAGATCCACCAGCCCCAGGTGATCCATCATGACCGCGATTCCCGGATGCTGCTCGTTACGATTCATCTTCAGCGCATCCAGATTGAACCCGAAACTGTCCCGCGCGGCCTTCAGGTTTTGTTTCGCCAGCTCCAGCATGCCGCGTGCGTCCGCGGCGCGCAGATAAACATCGCTGTTCGGGATGCGCCGGGAGGCATCCTCGGCTTTCTTGATCTGAGGTTCCGCCAAGCCGGGGTTGTCGTTGGCCAGTTCAATCAGTCCGATGCCCACCGATGCCCTGCCGGCCAAGGGGTTTTCCGGCGCCCGGTGCTCCGTTATCGATAACGCTTCGCCATATCGTTGACGAGCTTCGGAATAATGCCCGCGCTCCCGTGCCAGGTCGCCCGCTACCACGTCGACGAATGCACGCTCCATCGAATTACGCGTCGCGGGCGGGTCCGAGGCCGCCAGAGCTTGTTTGATCCGTTCTTCCGCCTTTGGAAGATCGCCCTGGATGCGGGCCAAATCGCTCCAGCCGCCCAGGTACCGTGCCAGATTCAGCGCCGGCACGGGCACGCTCTGCCGGGTGGCGCGGACCGCCGCGTCGTAATTCTTATCCGCCTCGGCGTACAGGCTCTTAGCCTTCTCTGCTTCGGCTTCCAGGAACTGGACTTGGGCGTGTTCCGGCGATGCCGCGGAAAGCTGCGACTGCAGCTCTTTTGCGTTTTCGAGCGCATCGTCGTAGTCGCCCACGCACATGGCGGCTTCCGTCAGCAGTATACGCGTGCTGGACTCTTCGCTTCTGGTGGCCACGCCCACCCTGGCGGTGGCCGCGTTCAACGCTTTCTGGAAAGAATCCTCCGCGTCCTTGCAAGCGCCCCTTTCCCAGGCCTTCCGGCCGTGTTGCACGGCCTCGTGGTAATCCTGGGCTTCCAGGGAGAGCCAGGCAACGCAGATCAGCGCGCTCGCCGTGGCGACGGAATGCACACGCAAGGACATAAGGGCCACTCGCAGAACCGCAGTAACAGATTCTTCTTATTTTGCCGCACGATAGAACAACGTGAAACTCGTCAACGTGGCGGAGCCGGAGTTGCGCAGCCGGAGCGTATAGCGATTCTGCGCGGAGGGAGGCGCCTCAACGGTCAGGCCGGACTCCTGCTTCAGTTTCGCCGCCTCGGCCTTGAACGGCTTATCAGGCAACTCTCCCGCCACCAGATTGCCTTGCGAGCAAGTCGTGCCTTGAATCGTCAGAGTCTCTTTGGGACTCAGGCTGCCCTGCCAACGGATGGAATCCCGTTGCTGCTTGTACTCCAAGCCGCGCTCGACCGTAATGGAAACCACCACCTGGTGGTAATCCCCATCGGGAAGATCCAGGACCAGGTTGGCCGAGTTGTTGCCGACCGTCATTCCAGTTGTCGTTACGCTGAGGCTCAATCCCCCGCTCACGGTTTTGAAGTGAAACCATCTTTCGTCGTTCGCTTTCTGCCAGTGCGGGTGAATGAGACGCAGTTGTTCCTCCGGGATAGGGATCAGCAGCGGGCTGGGCTGCGGAGTGTCTACCTGCCACGCAGGGAACTCCTTGTTCATCGGCAGAATCTTCTTATCCACAACCGCCTTAACCGGGGCAGGAGTAACCGGCGGAGCGGGAGCCGGCTCCGCTGTAGCCGGAGCTGTCGTCGCCGCCGGCGTCGGGCCGGATGGGACGGGTTTCGGCCGCACAATGAAATATCCCAGCGCGAGCACAGCCAGCGCCACGGGCACTATGACCACCGGCCTGCGATAAATCGGCGGCGCCTCCGTCACCGTCCTGGCCCCGAAGGTAGGGGCGACAGTTTGTCTAGTCGGCTCGACTGGCTCTGGCTCGGGCTGGCGCAGCGCGGCGCTGGCCGCTACCGTCGCGGTTGGCGGCTCCGCCTTCGCCGCGGGCGGGGCGCTGGGTACCGGAATCGCGATAGTTTCCCCTTGGTCGACGGTCATCGGAAGCGTGACATCCAGATCTTCTGCTTCGCGCTCCTGTCGCTCCCGCCGTTCCCGCTCCCGGCGCTCTTGCTCCAGGCGGGCCTCGGCCGCTTTCCGCTCCCGCTCCTTGCGTTGAAGCTCGCGGGCCTCCGCGGCTTTGCGCTCCTGCTCCTTGCGTTCCCGCTCGCGGGCCTCTGCGGCTTTCCGCTCCTGCTCCTTACGTTCGAGCGCAAGCGCCTCGGCCGCCTTACGATCCTGCTCCTTGCGTTCGAGCGCCAGCGCCTCGGCCGCCTTGCGCTCCTGTTCCTTACGTTCGAGCGCAAGTGCCTCGGCCGCTTTGCGTTCCTTCTCCTTACGCTCCCGCTCGCGCGCCTCTGCGGCTTTGCGCTCCTGCTCCTTACGTTCGAGCGCAAGCGCCTCGGCCGCCTTGCGCTCCTGCTCTTTACGTTCGAGTTCGCGGGCCTCGGCCGTCTTACGTTCCTGCTCCTTGCGTTCGAGCTCGCGCGCCTCCGCTTCTTTCCGCTCGCGCTCGCGCGCTTCCTCTTCGGCGCGCACGCGCTGCTCGACGATCGTTCGCTGCATTTGCCCGGCGCGCTTGTGCCCGGCTTTCACATACGCAGCCAGAAGCTGTTCGGCCTCGCCGAATCGCGACTGCCCGGCGAGTTGACCAGCCTTTTCCAGCGCACTCAAGTACAACCGGCGTTCGTCGGTTTCGGTCTTCAGGGCGTTCCACTCAGGCGTTGCGGCGAGCTGGTCACTGGAGCCCGCGAGCTGCCGCGCAGCGCCTTCCACATCGTCGCGCGAAAGGCTTTGCCGTACGCTGGCCGTCAGCGCGGTCAACCTCTGGGAGCGTTGCGCGCGCGCCAGTTCGGCGGCCAGTTGCTCGATGCCCGCCTCACCGCGGAATTCCTTGCGGGCCTCATCGATCAACGTGCCGCATTTGTGCAGATCGCCACCGGCAAGCGCTTCTTGAATCGCCTGGTTAGTGGCGCGCAGTTTCTCGGCGCGGGCGATCCGGTCGAGCTCCGCGCGGACCTCGCTGGCGGAGAGGCGCAGCTCGCTGCGGCGCGGATACTGCTCGATGGCCCGGTCCAGCTCGTCGAGCGCTTCGCGCCACTTCTGGGATGCCCGGAGCTTCTGCACCTGGGCCAGAATCTGATTGACGACTTGCTGTTCCTGGCGCCTTCCAGCCGCTCTCTGCGCGGCCGTGAGCAAGCTTTCCAGATACGCTTCCGGGCCGACCTCCGCCAGCGTGCTCTGTAGCAGTTCCCCGGCCTGGGAGGGGTCCGATTCGAGTAGAGCCGTCGCCCGCCGCGCGGCTTCGTCGATCCTGGCGCGCCGCTGTCTCTCTTGAAGCTCGGCCGCGATCTCCGTAACCAGGTCCTGGAACTCCTTATATTCGGGGTACTCGCCCGCGGCGGCCTTGGCGGCCTGTAGTGCCGGTTCCAGAGCTCCTTCGCGGTGCAGCCGGCTGATGTTGGCCGCCCCCACGGCGATGGCATCCGCACGCTCCCGCGCGGCTTTCGCCTGCAACAGCTTTTCCAGGGCGGCCTGCAGCGCCGGGTCTCCCGGATAGCGGGCCAGCGCCGCATCGAGTTTGGCGTGCCCCGCTTCGAACTGCTCCTGCCGCGAGAGATCGTCCGCCTCCTGCGCGATGCGCGCGATTTCCGTTTCGCGTTCCCGGCGTGCCAGATCCTCGGCCAGTTGCTTGGTCCGCTCGGCGGCGGCGTGCGGCAGGTCCGCATAGCCGGTGGCCAGCGACTCGATGACGGCCCGCGCCTGCGCCAGGTTGCCGCCATTCATCGCGGCGCGCGCGGACACCACCCCCTCGTCGAAGCTCCTCCACCGCTGCCGTAGCTTGAATTCGGCCTGCACCGCTTGCACCCGGCCGCGCTCTTCGGCGATCTCCGGCAATTCCCCCTGCTCTTCGGCCACCTTGTCGAGGATCCGAAAAGCCTCGTCGAAAACCTGTTTGGCGGCGCAGGCCGAGGCGGCTTGCAGCGCTTCGCGCAAGCGTCGCGCGCGTTTATCCAACTCCTCGCGCAGCCTCTTGAGCACGTGCGGCGCCTGGGTGTTGTGAGGGTCGATTTCGAGCGCTTCGGCCGCCTTGGCCACCGCCGTCCCCAGATTCTCCTGCCGCCGCGCTTCCCCGAGCAACTGGACGGCGCGCTTTACCTTCTCCTGCTCGCGCCGGACTTCCTCCAGGCGCGCCTGAATGGTGTCCGTCTTGTCCAGTTGCAGCGCGGACTCGAGCACCAGAATGGCTTCCGAGAAGCTGCGCTGCGCAACCTTGCGCTCCGCGTCGGCCACCATCGCGGTCACTTTCCCGCGCACCGCCTTGCGGCGCAAGTCTTCCTGAAGCTGCTTCTTGAGCTGATCCGCTTCCCGGTTCATCGGATCCAGCTCCACCGCTTCCTTTACCTTCGCTAGCGCCGCGTCGACTTGACCTTGTTCCACCAACGGGTGTGCTTCCGCCAGAATTTGCGCCGCGCGGTCGTGCCGTAGCTGAAACAGGACCGGCTCCATATCCAGCACCAGGTCCCGCAAACTCTGGTATCGCAGGTCCCGGTCCTTCGCCAGTAATTGCTGAATGATGGATGCCAGCAGCTCCGGACAGTCCGGAGCCAATTCCCGTATGGCTCTGGGTTCCGTCGCTGTGATGCGGGAAATCAACGCCCCCGCTTCTCCCTCTCCGAAGGGGTGTTCCCCGGTGATCAATTCATACGCAACATCGCCGTAGGCGAAAATGTCCACAAGTTGATCGGCGTCCATGCCGCGGGTAAACTGCTCCGGCGCCATGTAGGCAATGGTGCCGAGCAAGTAGCCCTTCTGTGTGCGGCGAGTGGAATCGCTGCCGGTCACGCGGGCGATGCCGAAATCCATGACCTTGGCCGTGCCGTCCGGCAACAACATGATGTTGCGGGGCTTGATGTCGCGATGAATCACGTTCTTCTGGTGGGCAAAAGACAAGCCCTCCGCCACCTGGTGCAGGATGCGCACTTTTTCCAACAGGGTGAGCGGCCGCCGCTTGGAGATCACTTCCCCCAGGTTCTCCCCCTGGAGGAGTTCCATCACAATGTACGGCATGCCATCCTGCTCGCCGAACGCGTAGATCGTGACGATGTTCTTGTGGGTGAGTTTGGCGGTGGTGCCCGCTTCGCTGCGAAACCGCGCGAGCAGGTCTCCGTCGCCTTCGTTGGAGAGAACCTTGATGGCTACATCGCGGCCCACACGCGGATCGTAAGCCAGGTAAACGGTCCCCATGCCGCCATGGCCGAGCTCGCTTTTGACCTCAAACTCGCCAATGGACGTTAGCATGCCGGGAGTCCGCCACTGTCTCTAATAGGAGGAGAATACCGCTTTCGTATTCGTTTGTCAAAACAAGGGTTGCGCGGCGCGCGTGCACGAAAGTTCAGGTGGATTCTGATCCTCCGCTGTGGTATTCTTTTCTCCTGTCCAGGAGTTAAAAACTCGCATCGCTGTGGAGAAATTCAGCACGGGAGGAAAAATGAATTCAAATGCATTATTCCGGGTTCCTGCGATGAAGCTCGTTGGCATGGCCGTGTTCCTCGCAGCTCTGATTTCGCCGGTTTCGGCGCAATCGACGGGCAGTTTGGTCGGGACTGTAAAGGACCAGAGTGAAGCCGTGGTACCAGAAGCTACGGTAAGCCTATACCGCCAGGCCATGACGGAGCCGGTCGTCCAGCGGAAGACCAATGGGGAAGGGTTTTTCGCGTTCGACTCGCTGGCGCCGGAAACCTATAGGATCACGGTCGAGAAGACAGGATTCGATATGCTCGAGCTGACGGGCGAGACCCTCTCGCCGGGCACCGAAAAGGTTCTGAACGTGAAGCTTAGTCTCGGCCAAACCACCACAAAAGTAGAAACAACGGCAGACAAGGTCGCCAGCGTGCAAACCTCCGACGCCGAAGTTTCTACTACCCTGAACACCAAGCAACTGGAGGATTTGCCCATTCGGGACTTCAATCCGCTGGCGCTAATCGCGACGCAGGCCGGCGTGGTCGTGAGTTCCGCCGACTCGTTTACCACAATCGACGGTCTCCGCACCAGCTTCAGCAACGTAACCTTCGACTCCGTCAACGTGCAGGACAACACGCTGCGCTATTACGGGCTAAACCTGTTGCCGAACGAGCTCCGCATGGGCCAAGTAGACCAGTTCACGCTGGTTACTTCCAATGAAGCTTCGAAATATGGTAACGGCGCAACGCAGACGGCCTTCGTATCGCCATCCGGAACTAACGAGCTGCATGGCTCGGTATTCTATCTGAACGCGAACAATCTTTTCAACGCCAATAGCTGGTTCCAGAGCGCACAGGGTCTGAAGGATGCCTATAAAGATAACGAGGGCGGGTTCAACGTGGGCGGACCCCTGCTGCGGAACAAGTTGTTCGGATATCTGGACTACGAATTATTCAGAGCTGGGGATACGATCGGTGAGCCGCCGGCCTATACGCTGACGGCGGCGGAGCACAGCCAGATTAGCGCGGACGCGGCCGCTCTACAGGCTGTTGGGCAGCAGGCCGACAGCCGCGTCGTCAATCTCCTGAGCCAGATCCCTCAGCCCAATGTGGGAACGGACCAGTTTCAGGCCGCGATGGGTACGCACCGCACGCTGGACAACACTTTGGCAAAGCTGGATTTCATACCCTCGCGTCGCGACACGATCGTAGCGTCGTACTCGTGGAACCGCGCCGATACGGACCAAAGTCTCCTATCGGCAATTCCACAGCCGCTCGCACAATCGTACTACGGAAACCAAGGTGCGGTACTTGACCGGGAGAGAGCGCAACTGTTCTCGCTGTCCTGGCGCACTCTGCCCTCCAGTCGGCTTACCAATGAGCTCCGCTTTGGGTTCGACCTCTATTCCTTCGCCTTGATCAGCCGGCAGCCAACGCTTCCTTATAATCTGTACCTGGGATGCGCCTATTCTGTTACGGCTGGGGGAATTGCCTTTAACGATCTGACTTGTCTCCAATTCTTCAATCCGGCTCTTGTGTTCGAGGGATGCGGCCAGGGCACTGCCAAAACTGGGAACAGCAGCTCCTTCAGCGCGGCTCCAGGCTGCCAGCAGTTTCAACCAGAAGGTCGCGCGCCCAAGACTTACGACATCCAGGAAAATGCCAGCTATCTTTTTGGCTCGCATGCTCTGCGCTTCGGGTTTCAGTCGCAACTTATCCGCATCCCCTTGTACTTGGATCAATCGACTCCACTGCTCTTTATGGGTCTGCCTGAAAACTTCAACTCAAGTCTCGGCTATTACGTCAATGGCACCCCCGATCGGGAGGTCCAGTCCATACTGTCCGGCCAGTACTGGGGAATCGACCAAACATTCAACCCAATCAATAAGGGTGGCACGCTGGGGACAGTGCCACAGTCACAGTCCCTAAACATGGATAACTACGCACTGTATTTGCAGGATAATTGGAAAGTCAACCGGAAACTCTCCTTGACTCTGGGTTTGCGCTATGACTACTACACACCGGTAACCGATGGGCGCGATATGTCATACGTGCCGTCGCTGGCGAGCGGCAGCCCTCAGGAAACACTTAACGCTGGCGGGGTAACCTACTATCTGCAGGGCAGCCAGTTTTACAAGGCAGGGAAGAAAAACTTCGCACCGAGCGTCGGCTTGGCATTCGATCCGTTCGGAAGCGGGCGTACGGTCTTGCGTGCGTCTTATGGAATCAGCTATGTAAACGACGATTTCATGGGAGCGCTGGGAAGGACGCTCCTCAGCAACGTCCCGCCTGCCGACAAATCGTCTACTGTGGCCTCCGGCACGCTCGCCAACCTCAGCCTGCTCCCGCCGCCCGCGGGAGGACCGGCAGTCGCTTCTAGCCTCTGTTACTGCTTCCCCGCTGACACGGCGGTTGATCCTCGCCTGGGCACGCCCTATGTACAGCAGTGGTCCCTCGGCGTGCAGCACCTGACGGCGGGCTTTGTGTTCGATCTGCGCTACGTAGGGAATCACGCGGTTCGATTGTGGAGGACAGACGAAACGTTCGTCTATACGAGCGCGCTCCAGGACATCCTCGGGTATCTCTCGGATCCGAGCGGTTCGACATACAATGCTTTACAGTTCGACGTTTCGCATAGACTCGGTTCATCTTTGCTTTTCCAGGCAAATTACACCTACTCGAAGGCGCTTACCGACACCAATGCATTTACTTCCGCGACACTCGACCCCTTCCGCGATCCCAACGATTACGGCCTGGACAAGGGTCCCGCGGCCTTTGACATCCGGCACGCCTTCAAGGCGAACCTGGTGTACGATCTGCCCTTTGGGCGCGGCCGCTTTGCGTCCATGCCCTTGCGCCCCGTGCTGGGTGGCTGGAGCGTCAGCTCCATCGCCATTGTCACATCCGGCGCGCCGTTTTCGATTCTCTCCTACTCGGTTCTTGATGGATACCCCGTCAATCAAACGGCGAGCATGCTCAGCAGCGCTACAGCATCGGCGTTCGTGTACTACCATATGACGCCCAACGGCCCCAGCATGATTGCACCCTCGGCTATTGCACCGGATGGCACCGGCACCGGCGCGTACGTGCCCTTCTCCAACCCCGGCGACCAAGTCTTCTTCACTCCACCCGGACTCCAGCCGGGCACCCTGGGCCCCCGCAGTTTCTATGGCCCGGGCTACTTCAACCTGGACCTGGCTCTTCAGAAACGTTTCAACATAACAGAGCGGCAGAGTCTGGAGTTCCGTGCAGTGGCCATCAACGCGCTGAATCATCCCGCCTTTGGCTTCGGCAATCAATCGATTAATGACACGAATTTCGGGTTTAACGCATTTCAGCTCAACACGCCCCGGAGCCTTCAACTGAGGCTGCACTACCGCTTCTAAACCCGGTGCCTTTCCATGACCTTTCAGTCACACGGACTTACGCACGTCGGGCGCGTCCGGACCGAGAATCAGGATCGCATCCTGATGCTCCCTGCGCTCGGTTGTTTCGCGGTGTGGGACGGCATGGGCGGGCAGCGCGCCGGCGACGTTGCCGCCGAAACCGGCCTGACCGTCTTCGGGAGCTACATCGAGTCCTCCCACGACCCGTCGGAAGTGACTTGGCCGTTCGGGTACAATGTCAGCTTCTCGCTCGGCGCCAACCGTTTGATCACCAGCATTCGCCTCGCAAACCGGCAGGTATCCACGCGCTCCGATCAGGACTTGAAATTGGCTGGCATGGGCACCACGGTGGCCGCCGTGCTATCGGAAGGCGACCGCCTGACTATCGCCAACGTGGGTGACAGCCGCGTTTACCGCTTTCGCGGGGGCGCGCTGGAACAACTCAGCATAGACGACACCATGGCGGCGCTGATGGTCAGCAAGGGAGTGATCACGCCGGAGAGCGTACCGGCGCATCCCATGCGCGGCGTTCTGATGCAGGCTATCGGCTTGCATGGCGAGGTGGACCCCCACGTTCGCGAGGAGGTCGCACAGGCCGGCGACGTGATACTAATTTGCAGCGATGGGCTCTACGGCGCGGTCGATGCCGCCGCGATTACTGCCGCATTGCAGCGCACGGCGCCAGTTGCCGAGCGCACCCAGGATTTGATCGATCGCGCCCTAAGCGCCGGCGCGTCCGATAATGTGTCGGTGATTCTGATCGAATTCATTGCATAGGGCGGGTGGGCAGGCGGGTGGGGCAGGCGCTTTCGCCTGCCAACCGGCTTCACGCGCCTGCCAAAGGACCGCCCTACGCCTGCGATACAATAACCTTTAATGCCCCAGCGGGAATCCATGCTCGCCCCGCCGGCTCCTTTTGCGCCGCAGTTGCTTTCCAGGCTGGCCGAACTGGACAAGGCCGTGCAATCGGCGATCCGGGGGAAACCCGATGTCGTCCGCCTGTCGCTGGTCTGCCTGCTGGCGCGCGGCCATCTGCTGATCGAAGATGTCCCCGGCGTCGGCAAGACCACGCTGGCCCAGGCGCTGGCGCGCGCGGTAGCCTGCGGCTTTCACCGCCTGCAATTCACCAGCGATATGCTGCCCAGCGACGTGCTCGGCGTAACCATTTACAACGCCCATTCCGAGGCGTTCGAATTCAAGCCCGGACCCGTCTTTACCAATTTCCTGTTGGCCGACGAGATCAATCGCACCACGCCCAAAACGCAATCGGCGCTCCTCGAAGCCATGAACGAAGGGCAGGTGACCATCGACGGCCGTCCGCACCCGCTGCCGCGCCCCTTCATGGTGATCGCTACGCAGAATCCCGTCGAGCACCACGGCACCTACCCGCTGCCGGAATCCCAGATGGATCGCTTCCTCATGCGTCTGCGCATCGGCTATCCCGACGCGGACAGCGAGCGCGAGATCCTGCGCAACTTCGAAATGGCCACTGCCGACAGCGTGCGTCCCGTGCTTTCCGGCGACGACATTATACGGCTGCAGGCGGGCGTGCAGCGCGTGGTGGTGGAGGAGTCGCTGGTCGATTACATGCTCGCCATCGTGGAAAAAACGCGCGCGCATGAGTCGCTCACGCTGGGAGTCAGCCCGCGTGCCTCGCAGGCGCTCTTCCGCGCGGTGCAAGCCCTGGCGCTGCTGGAGGGCCGCGAGTACGCCATTCCGGACGACGTGAAGCGACTGGCTACACCCGTATTCGGCCATCGCGTGGTGGTGAATACGCGCACGGCGCTGGCCCAGCGGCGCTCTGACCTGGGCGACCGCATCATTGAAGAGATACTCAGCCTGACCGGCGTGCCCCTGTAGCCGTTCCGGCAATCCATATGAAGACTGCCATCATCGGCCTGCCCATGGTAGGCAAGACCTCTCTGTTCACGATCCTCACCGGCGCCCACCAGGAGACCCGCATCGGATCCACCGCCGCGCGCGTGGGCGTCGCCAAAGTCCCGGACGCGCGCCTGGGGGCACTCGCCGAATTGTTCGAGCCGAACAAAGTCACTCACGCTACCGTCGAGTACGTGGATATGCCCGCTGTCTCCAAGGAAAGCCTGCGCGATCCGGGATACGTCGCCAGCCTGCGCGTGGTGGATGCTTTCGCCCAAGTGCTGCGTCTGTTCGAAGACGATACCATTCCGCACGAGAAAGGCAGCCTCGATCCGCTCCGCGATCTCGAGGACGTCGAAACCGAGCTCATCCTCAGCGATCTGGTAGTCATCGAAAAGCGGCTCGAGCGCCTGGATAAGGACCGCAAGAAGATCAAGAATCCGGAGCTGGACCGCGAGTTCGAATCGCTCGAGAAGTGCAAGGCCGCTGTGGAGGCCAACACTCCGCTGCGGCAACTCGAGCTCGATCCGGACGAAGAGAAGCGCATTCGCGGGTTCCAGTTCCTGTCGCAGAAGCCCATGCTCTACGTGCTGAATCTCGGCGAAGCGGACGCTCCGCGCCTGCACGATAAGGAACGCGAATATCGCGAGGGGCCGCTGGCCGGGCGCCGGAACACGGCTGTCGCCGCCATTTGCGGCAAGGTGGAAGCGGAGCTGGCCGAATTGCCGGCCGAAGAGCAGAAGGAGTATCTGGCCAGTTACGGACTGAGTGAGTCGGGCCTGGAGCGCCTGATTTCGGCGACTTACTCGCTGCTTGGGCTGATGTCTTTTCTGACCGCCGGCGAGGACGAAGTGCGCGCCTGGACGATCCCGTTTCACAGCACGGCAGTGAAGGCTGCCGGCGCCATACACTCCGATTTCGAGAAGAAGTTCATCCGTGCGGAAGTAGTGAACTGGAAATCGCTGGTGGATCTGGGCGGATATCCGGCAGTTCGCGACAAAGGGCTGCTAAGGCTCGAGGGTAAGGAGTACATTGTGAAGGATGGAGACGTGCTGGTGATCCGCCACGGGTAGCGCACGCTTCAGCGGGCTGCGACGAACTTCAGTTCGCCGGGGTGTGACGACGGGAACATGAACACGAAAACGACGCTCCTCGCGTTTGCATTCGCCGCAATCTGCACGGCGCAGAGCGGCGGCCTCTCCGGCGAGAACATCCGCACCCACGTCAAATTCCTGTCCAGCGACCTGCTCGAAGGCCGCGGCGTAGGCGCGCGGGGCGGCGCCGTAGCTACCGAATACATCGCCAGCCAATTCGCGGTGGTGGGAGCCAAGCCCGCGGGTGACAACGGCACTTACTTCCAAAAGGTCCCCCTAGTGGGTGTGCGCACCGACACAGGAGCGGAACTCGCCGCCGTAGCAGGCGACAAGACCCTCCCCTTCCGCTGGTCCGACGACTTTGTAGCCACCAGTCACTTACAAAAGCCTGACTCACGATTCGATGCCGACGCAGTCTTCGTGGGTCACGGAATTGTCGCACCGGAATATAACTGGAACGACTACAAAGACGCGGATGTCCACGGCAAGATCGTCGTCCTCTTTACCAATGAGCCATCGTCCGACGATCCCCAATTCTTCGCCGGCCGGGCCCTCACTTACTACGGCCGCTGGACTTACAAGTACGAGCAGGCTCTGCGCCAGGGCGCTTTGGGCTGCATCATCATCCACACCACGCCCACCGCAGGCTACGGTTGGGAGGTGGTGCGCAGCTCCTGGGGCAGGGAACAGCCGTTCGTCAAGCTGGCGCCCGGCGAGCCGGCTCTAGCGCTGGCCGGATGGGTCACTCAGGATGCCGGCGATAAGCTGCTCGCGATGGCCGGCCACACTGTCGCGGAGTTGCTGAAAGCTTCCGAATCGCGCGATTTCCGCCCCATCCCGCTGGGTATCCGGATACGCGGCGTGCTGCCCAGCGCGATCCGCGAGCTCGACACGCGCAACGTCGCCGCGGTGGTCCCCGGCAGCGATCCAACGCTGAAGTCTGAAGCCGTGATCTTCACGGCGCATTGGGACCACCTGGGCATAGGCGCTCCCGTGAACGGTGACGCGATCTACAACGGCGCCATCGATAACGCCACAGGCTGCGGCATTCTGCTGGAACTGGCGCGTGTCTGGGCGGCACTGCCGCAGAAGCCGCGCCGCTCGGCGCTTTTCCTATCGGTCACGGCCGAAGAGGGCGGCCTGCGCGGCTCGGAGTTCTACGGCGCGCACCCCATTTTTCCAGCCGGCAAGACCGCCGTGGATCTGAACTACGACGCGCTCCTGCCTTACGGCCGCACGCGCGATGTGGTCGTAGCCGGCGCCGAGCGGACCACGCTTTGGCCCGTCGTACAACATATCGCCAGGCGCATGAATCTCATCATCCAGCCCGACCCGCGCCCGGAGCAGGGCAGCTACTACCGCTCCGATCACTTTTCGCTCGCTCGCGTGGGCATTCCGGCTTTCTCTATTTCGGAAGGCACCGGATTTCTCGGCAAACCCGCGGACTACGGCCGCCGGATCTTTGAGGAGTACAACTCCAAACACTACCATCAGCCCTCCGACGAGTATCGCGAAGACTGGGATTTCTCAGGGCTCGAGCAAATGGCCCGTTTCGGCTTCCTGATCGGTCTCGAAGCCGCCAATCAGGACCGGCTACCCACTTGGAATCCGGGCGACGAATTCCTGGCCGCCCGCGAGAAAAGCGGTGTCCACTAACTGATGACTCTAGTGAAACAGGTCGCCGAATTCTTCAACGACGCGCGTTACGCCATACGGGCGCTCGCCAAAACCCCCGCATTCGCCGCGACGGCCCTAGCCGCCCTGGCGCTCGGCATCGGCGCGAACACCGCCATCTTCTCAGTCGTCAACGCCGTATTGCTGAAGCCCTTGACCTACCCCGACGCCGATCGCATCGTCCTCTTCTTTGTCACCACGCCCGCGGGTCCGGCCTACGGAAGCTCCGCCACTAAGTTCAATATTTTGCGGCGTCAAAGCGAGACCTTCCAAGACGTAGCCGCCTATGAGTACAGTCCCAACAGCCTCAACTTAACCAGTGGCGCTTTTCCGGAACAGATCGATGGCATACGCGTCTCGACCGATTACTTCCGCCTGTTTGGCGCGCCCGTCGCGTTGGGCCGCACTTTTACCGCCGATGAAGATCGCCCCAACGGCGATCGTGTCGCAGTCCTGAGCAACAGACTCTGGCAGCGCCGTTTCGGCGGCGACCCTAAGCTGGTGGGCAAAACCATCTCGTTGAGCGGCGTGCCTTACGCGGTAGTCGGGATACTGGGTCCCAGCTTCGACACCGAGCTGGATTCGCCTCCCGACGTCTGGCTGCCCTTTCAAATCGACCCGGCGAGCAACGATCATGCGCATTACTTCAACGTAGTCGCGCGCCTCAAAAGCGGTGTGACGCTCGCCATGGCAAAGGTGCACCTGCAGCGCGCATCGGATGAATACCGCCGCAAGTTCCCCAAGATCATGGGTCCGGGAGATGGCTTCAGCATCCAGCGCTTCCAGGACGCGATCGTCAGCGACGTCCGCCCGTCGTTGCTGATTCTGGCCGGAGCCGTTGGATTCGTCCTGCTGATCGCCTGCGCCAACGTCGCCAATCTCCTGCTGGTTCGCGCCACGGGCCGCAAGCGCGAGATCGCCGTGCGCGCGGCCTTAGGCGCCGGGCGCGGGCGCATCATTCGTCAACTGCTCACTGAGAGCGTGGTGCTCTCCATGGCTGGAGGTGCGCTCGGACTGTCTCTCGGTATCGTTGGAGTGCGCGCGCTGCTGGCGCTGAATCCCGGCGATATCCCGCGTCTCGGGCCGCATGGCGCGGCAGTTACTATGGACTGGCGCGTGGTGGCATTCACCGTTGCCGTTTCGCTCGTCACCGGCATTCTGTTTGGACTCATCCCCGCGCTCGACGTCTCGCGCGCGGATCTAAGCGTCACGCTGAAAGAAGGCGGCGGGCGCTCCGGCTCCAGCCTTCGCCAGAACAAGACCCGCGCTCTGCTGGTCGTCGGCGAAGTGGCTCTCGCGCTGGTGCTGTTGATCGGCGCTGCGCTGCTCATTCGCACGTTTGTGGCGTTGCGGGCCGTCGACCCCGGCTTCGATCCGCACCACGTTCTCACTATGCGTATGTCGCTCAGCGGCTCGCGCTTCGTGAACACGTCCGAGCTGAACCAACTCATCCACGATGGCGTCCGGCGTGTGGAAGCCCTGCCCGGAGTAACTCGCGCCGGGGCCAGTTACAGTCTGCCGCTGGAAGGTTTTTTCGGCATCCCGTTCAACATCGTGGGCCGGGCCGCCGGAAACGATCGTTATGATGGCCGAGGCTGGCTGGCCGTCTCACCAGGCTACTTCGACATTTTCAAAATCCCAATCTCGCGCGGACGAGCCTTTACCGATCGCGACGACGCCGGAGCCAGCCGTGTCGCCATCATTAACCAAGCCATGGCACGCAAGTTCTGGCAGGGTTATCCCGCCGGCCCCGATCCGCTGATGGATCGCCTCATTCTCGGCCGGAGCTACGGGCCGGAGTTTGAAGAGCCCGTCCGCCAAATCGTCGGCGTGGCCGGCGACGTACACGACTTCGGATTGAATCGCAATCCACAGCCGATGGTGTATGTTCCCATCGCGCAAGTCACCGACGGCATCACCGCGCTCATGACACGCGCCTCGACCGTGGTCTGGATCGCGCGTACCCGCGTGGCGCCGCATTCGCTCGGTCCCGGTATCGAAAAGGAGTTGCGCGAGGCGACCGGCGGGCTGTCTGTGGCGCGCGTCCGCTCCATGGAAGAAGTCGTGGCGCGATCCACCGCCAGCGAAAGCTTCCACATGACGCTGCTGACAATCTTCGGATGCGCGGCGCTGCTGCTAGCCGCCGTCGGCATTTACGGATTGATGTCCTATTCCGTCCAGCACCGCACGCCGGAGTTGGGAATCCGCATGGCCTTAGGCGCCGACTCGCGTCATGTGCGGAATATGATCGTGATACAGGGCATGCGCCTGACGTTGGCCGGAGTCGTCATCGGCGAAGCGGCGGCTTTCGGTCTCGCGCGCCTGCTGGCGAACTTTTTGTTCGACGTCAAAACCTGGGACCCGCTGGTATTCGCAATCGTGCCAGTGCTGTTGAGCGCCGTGGCGTTGCTGGCCGTCTGGCTGCCCGCGCTACGCGCCACCCGCATCGACCAAGTCACCGCGCTCCGGTATGAGTAGCGCCGTGGCGCAGGCACTTTTGCCTGCCGTGCCGACACTCCTGGCTCGCAGGGTTGGGCAGGCGCTTTCGCCTGCCAAGGCCGGCTATGGTCGCCGTTGCGCGGACTGAAGCTCACCGCGGCCCGCTAAAAGCCCACGCCACGCGCCGCGTTATAGCATAGAACCATGAACCCAACCACCCGCCGTTCCTTCCTGACGCTCGCCGCCTCATCGGCGATTGCAGCTTATGCCCGCGCTCTCCCGGTAGTCGGCGTGCAGCTCTACACCGTCCGCCGCGTCCTGCCGAAGAAACCGCTCGAGACCTTGCGCGCCATCGAGCAGATCGGCTATCGCGAAGTCGAGTGCACCGGGGACAACCTCGATGCCATCTGGCCCAGCCTGAAACAGACTTCCCTGAAAGCTGTGAGTGTCCACCTCAATGAGCAACTGTTCCTGCACCAGCAGGAGAAGCTGCCCGCCGCGCTGGAAGACGCCGGCAAGCACGGCTTCGAATACGTGGTTTGCCCGTGGATCGAACCGAAGGATCGAGGCGGCGTCGAAATGATCCGCAAGCTCGGCCAGACGCTGAACGAAGCCGGCGAAATCTGCCGCAAATCCGGCATGCGCCTGTGCTATCACAATCACGCATTCGAGTACCGGCCCACCCCCGAAGGAAGACTGCTGGACGTCCTGATGAAAACCGCGGACCCCAAGCTCGTCAGCCTCGAGCTGGATGTCATGTGGGCAAGCGTGGCCGGCGTCGATCCGGTGAGCGTCCTGAAACAATATGGCGACCGGATTCCTTTGGTGCACTTGAAGAACGTCGCGCCCGGCACGGCGCAGCGATTCAATGAGGAAATCCCGAGGGAAGCGTTTCGCGAGTTGGGCAATGGAGCGGTCGATATTCCCGCCGTGCTGCGCGCTGCGAAGGAGGCCGGCGTCAAGCATTACTTCGTGGAGCAGGATGAGACGCGGGGCGACCCGCTCGTCTCGCTGCGTGAGAGCTTTCAGTATCTGGAAGGCTTAAATCTGTAAACAAGCGCCGGCCTGTTACCCCTGCGGGAAACCCACTCGTGTCCCGCTTCGTCGTTAGAATGGGCCTCAGATCTGCGCCGCGGAGCCGCGCCGCAGAGCCGCGACCGTCAGGGAGCGGTGTTCGTCACGTGCTGCAAATGAAGACAACCGACGTATTCGTGATCGGAGGCGGACCCGCCGGCCTCGCCGCCGCCATCGCCGCGCGGCGCAAGGGGCTTGCTGTGATGCTCGCCGACGGGATGCGCCCGCCGATCGACAAGGCCTGCGGCGAAGGGCTGATGCCGGATGGCTTGACAGCGCTCCGCGGCCTCGGCATCCGGCTCGCCGCAGCCCCCGCGTACCCGTTTCGCGGCATCCGATTTCTAGGAGCCGGTGTCTCCGTGGATGCCGCCTTTCCCGAAGGCCACGCGCTCGGTGTGCGCCGCACGGTCTTGCATTCCATGCTGGTGGAAGAAGCCGCCGCCGCCGGCGTTCGTCTGTTGTGGGGTACACCGATCAGCAGCATCTGCCCCGAGGGAGTCGATATCGCGGGTCAGATCGTGCCCGCCCGTTGGATCATTGGCGCCGATGGCTTCCACTCCCGCGTACGTCGCTGGGCCGGGCTCGCCGCGCGCACGTTGGGGCGCCAGCGCTTCGGGTTTCGCATACACTATCGCATCGCGCCCTGGAGCGACTGCATGGAATTGCATTGGGGCGCCGGTTGCCAGATCTATGTGACACCTGTTGGACCACAAGCGGTCTGCCTCGCCCTCCTCTCGCTGGATTCCCATTTGCGCCTGGATGCGGCCCTGGAGCAGTTCCCGCAGCTCTCTGCGCGTCTGGCCGGCGTGCCGCACGAAACCGCGGAACGCGGAGCGGTCACCGCGAATGGCAGCCTGCGGCGGGTCTATCGCGGCCGTGTCGCGCTCGTCGGAGATGCCTCCGGCTCCGTCGATGCCATCACCGGAGAAGGGCTGTGTCTCGCGTTCCAACAGGCCCTCGCGCTCGCCGATAGCCTCGCATGCAGAACCCTGGAGCGTTATCAGGCCGCGCATCGCCGTCTGGCCCGGCGCCCCACCCTCATGTCGAAACTCTTACTCACGATGGATCGGCACCCTTGGCTCCGAGAACGTGTGCTGCGCGCCATGGCCTCCGACCCGCGCATCTTTCGCAAGATGCTGTGCATGCACGTCGGCGCGCTCCCGCCCTTCGATTTCGCGGCGAATGGCTGCGCCTTAGCCTGGCAGATGTTGACCGCTTAGAGAGCCTGCGATGCGTTTCAGCCCTCTGACACCAGCGCTTACGGCAGCGTTCGCTTTTTGTGCCGTCGCTGCCGCGCCTGCTCTGGGCCAGGAAATCGTATTGGAGCTGGACCCCGCCCGCACCACCGTCGAATTCAAACTGGATGCCACGCTCCACACGGTACACGGCGCCTTTAAGCTGAAGCGCGGCGCCATCCGTTTCGATCCGGCCACGAAAAAAATCGCCGGTGAGGTAGTGGTCGACGCAACCACCGGGGATAGCGGCAATGAAGGGCGCGACCACAAGATGCACCAGAACGTTCTGGAAAGCCAACGCTATCCCGAGATCGTGTTCACGCCGGACCGCGTTGAGGGCACAGTGGCTCCGCAAGTTGCGTCGCAGGTGCAGGTCCACGGCTCGTTCCGCATCCACGGCGCGACGCAAGACATCACGCTTCCGGTGCGGATTCAGATGACTGACGGCCAAGCTACCGCGACCACGCACTTCACTATTCCCTATGTGAAGTGGGGCCTGAAGAATCCCAGTACCTTATTTCTGCACGTAGGCGATAAAGTGGAGATCGATGCCACCGCCTACACGCGGTGAATGCGTCGGAACCCCGTCCACTCGCAGCGGCCGCACCTCTAGATCCTGCCGCTATTGGCGAGCAACCCGTGGCAAAAGTATTGTTGGTTCACCATGCTGGGGCAGGCGCTTTCGCCTGCCACCGCGACCAACGGTGACTTCCGCGGCCCGCTAGGACCCCGACCCCTGCCCGCCAACCGTTTCCGCCAGCGGCTCGCTCAGCAGCATCGTGACGAGAGCGGGTTCGTAGTAAGTCCCCGCCGGGGAGGGGCGGGTCAAGGCGCCGAAGGACACCGGGTTGCCCTTTGGCAAAGGCGCCAAGGCTCCGGCGAAAACGTCTTTAAAGCCTCGCGGAGCAATCCGGCTGGCACTGGCGTTGGCATGCTGGACGGCCTCGTCGGCACTCTCCTTGGGAGCGTCGCGCAGCGGAGACCACGGTTCCTGGTTCCGCAGGAATTCTCGCGTCTGGCTTAACATGCGGGCTTCGGTCTCCCGCTGCCGGAGCCCATGCAGAAAACGGCGCAACAAAACGTATGACAGGGGTATCAGTATCGTGCCCAACACTCCAAGCGCACCTAACACGACAGTGTTGTGGCGGTTCAGAGCCATCGCTAACCCCACCGCCGCCGTAAGCAAGACTAACCAGCCATTGTGCAGGAGTTTGGTCCTGTCCATCATTGGTTCCGCCGATGCTGCATGCCAAGTCATCCAAAAGCTCCTTTTGACGCCGGTCGACGCCGGGTCTGCCTTCAGTGCAATTCTACGTAATCCGCCGAAAAATAGGGCGTTCCATGGGTACGGGTTAGCGTACCGGGCACTCTTACCGGTACCTGCGCCGCTGCTATCCGAGGCCATGAGCGGTACGCCCAGCCGCACGCCGTTGCTCCCCCGGAAAGACCCAGCCGACACTGCCGCGCGTCTGCTGGTGCGCTGTCCGTGTTATCATCTGGCTCAGCCATACGGCTATCTGGCGGCTATGTTTCGCAGTTTCGATCAACTCCTGGAAGGCGCTCGCGCCCGCGGTCCGGTCACCGTCGCGGTAGCCGCTGCCCACGACCCGGATGTGATCGAAGCCCTCCAGCGGGCCCGCGAATTGAACTTGGCTCACGGCATCCTGGTGGGCGACCGCACCCGCATCCTGGCCCTCGCCCGGGAGAGCGGTTTCGATCTGCCCGACGACCAGATCGTCAACGAGCCGGACGACGCCGTAGCCATCCGTCAAGCCATCGCCCTGGTCCGCGAAGGCCGCGCCGGGCTGCTCATGAAAGGCAAGATCTCCACCGCCAGCCTGATTCGCGCCGTGCTCGATAAGGGTGCCGGCCTACGCACCGGCCGCCAGTTGAGCCAGGTGATCGTATTTCAGGCGCCCGGCTTCGATCGCCTCATGCTCCTGACCGATGCGGCCATCAATATCGCGCCCACGCTCGCCCAGAAGGCCGAATTGTGCCGCAACGCCATCCAGGTGGCGCAGGCCATCGGCATCCCAAAGCCCAACATCGCGGCGCTCTGCGCCCTGGAGCTGGTGAACCCCGAGATGCCCGCCACCGTGGATGCCGCCGCGCTGTGCGCCATGAATCGCCGCGGACAAATTCCCGGTTGCTATATCGAGGGCCCCATCGCCTTGGATGCGCCGTTGAGCAAGTTCGCCGCGGAGCGCAAGAACATCCCGAGCCCCATCGTGGAAAATACGGATATCTTCCTGGCGCCGGATATCGAGGCGGCCAATATCCTCTACCGCGCCATCGTCTATTTTGCCAGGGCCGAATCGGGCGGAATTGTCGTGGGCGCGCGCGTACCCCTGGTGATGCTCTCGCGGGCCGAGACGCCGGAAACCAAACTGCATTCCATCGCCATCGGCATTCTGGCAGCGCCGCCGCGTTGAAGGTGGGGCAGGCGCTTCGCCTGCCGACCGATTCACTCTGCCAGCCTCAGTAGTCCCGCTGTCCGCCTCCACCGCCGCCTTCCCCGCGGCCCCGGCCTCCGCCCCCCGGCCGCCCCCTGCCCCCGCCCCCGCCGCCCTCACGCAGAGGACGCGCTTCGTTGACCACCAGCGTCCGGCCCATAAACTCCTTGCCGTTGCAGGATTGGATCGCCTTATCCGCCTCGCCGTCCGCCAGCTCCGCGAAACCGAACCCCCGCGCTTCTCCCGAATACCGGTCACGCATCAGCGTGACGCTGTCCACGGAAATGCCCGCCTGGACGAACCAGTTCTGCAGATCCGCTTCAGTAGCCTGATAAGGAAGGTTCCCAATGTACAACTTCTTCACGTGAATTCTCCTTCGCTCGCCGGGTAACGCTCCTGGCGGGACTTTAGGGCCAGAGGCAGCCCGAACCATCTTTAACCTAAATAAGGACCGGCGTCAAGAGATGCTTTTGTCTGTTTCCTCCCTTCTTCCCCTTCCAGTGTTTGCAGAGGTGGGGCAGGCGCTTTCGCCCGCCAAGCGCGCCCCTCCACAGCACCCTCCTTCATCTCTCCCATTTGACCCGTAACCGTAAAAAAACTCGCAACTTACCCGCCGCAGGTTTATCATGGCTCTGTAACGCGATGGCTTTTAGTTTCACTATCTATTTGAGGTGAGAATGGAGCATGACGACGCCATACGCTCCCAGGCCGCGGAACGCTATTTAGCGGGTGAGCTTTCCTCCACGGAGCGGGACGCCTTCGAGGATCACTTTTTCGGCTGCCGGGAATGCGCCGAGGAAGTTCGCCTGGGACAAGTCTTCGCCGCCAATGTCCGGGCGGTGGCGCGCGAGCACGGGGCTCTAGCACCCGTCCCGGGTTTCCTGGACAACTGCCGGGCGTGGCTGCGCGCAAAGCCTGTCTTCGCTTTGTCCCTGGCCGTCAACCTCCTGCTGGCCCTCGGATTTGCCTACATACTATTGACGGGCGCGCGCCCCGCGGCCCAGCCGCAGTTCCTGCCGGCATATTTCGCGCCAGCCCCCACGCACGGCGAGGAAGTACATGAGATCGCGGGAGCCGCCGCCTTCATAGCGCACTTCCCCGAGCCCGACCAGAAGTTCGCGTCTTATTCATACGAAATCCTGAACGCCGCCGGAAATCGTGAATCGTTCCATATGACGCCGGCGCTGGCCGGAGAGGATCGCAATTTATACCTGCAGGTTCCGGTGAAAGACCTGCCCGGCGGGATCCACGCCCTGGTGATCCGCGGTCTCCCGGGCGGCGAGATTATTTCCTGGTCTAGATTCCACACTTCTCGTTGAAAGGAGAAAGCACATGCCGATGAGCAAGTACCTCTACCATGGTAATGCAGTCGGTTTCGAAGCCGACATCTGGGAGCCGGGTCCGCACAAGATCGATCACGCCAGATGTGGCCTGCCCGGTCAGGATGCCGGTAACCCCAAGGCGCAGCAAGGCGCTTTCGAGATCGCCGGGTTGATATCCCACGGCGGCTGCACTTCCGAGGTCAACGCCCACAAGGAAGACAAAGACGGCTTCTTCCGCACCGAGGTCCGCGCCACGCTCAACAAGCTCAATATGGAGGGAGGCGTGCTCACCGCCGACCGTATCACCCTGGGCTTGGTCAGCGTTTACCGCCGCCAGTGGTTCGACAACGGCAAGCCCCATGCCAAGCGCGTGAGGGTAGTGCCGTTCGGCTGCAGCATCGAGAACCTGGTAGTGAAAGGCTCCCAGGTCAAGGATTATTTGCCCGCGCCGTTCCATTACTCCGCCGACCGCTGTGAAACCTACCTGCGCGGCGACGATCCGGACCCCCAGGTGGAAACCGAAATACAGAAGGCCATCACCGACAGCGCGTCACGCTTCCTGTACGTGAAGAATTTTGGTAGGATCTTCTTCGGCGAATGGACCCTCCTGCCGAGCGCGGACTGGCACCCTATCCACCAGATTTACATGGTCCGCATGGCGTTGGGCAGCCCACAGTCTGGCAGTGGAGGGGGAGGCGGCGGCCAAATCAATGGCACGGGCGGTTAGTCCTCCTCGCGCTGGTCTCACAGCACTTCTGGTTCTCCGGCTGTATTAGCCGTGACCGGGCTGCCGCCGCAAATTACCTGAAGGCCCAGTCCGCGTTTCGCCATGGGGACTTCACCCAGTCGCTTGCCATGGCGCGAGACGGTTTGCGGAGCTGGCCGGAAGGCGATTGGAGTTGGAAGTTCAGGCTGCTATTCGCTGAAGACCTGATCTACCTGGGTCGAGTGAAGGAGGTCGGCTCCATCCTGGAATCGGCCCGGATTCCGGCGGATGCCGCTCTACTGGCCCAGCTCAAGATGGGCCGGGCGAGAGTCGCTCTCAACCTGGGCTCTGCTAGCGCCGTAAGACTCATGCGCGATGCTTTGCAGGCCGCGCTGACTTCTCGGGACAACGCCACGATCTGCATAGCTCGCTTGCGCCTCGGGGAGGTCGCCGCCGGGTCCAGCGAGGGCGAATCATACATCCGCGCGGCCCTCGCCGGCGCTGAGCATGAGCGGGATCTGTTCTTGCTGGCGTGGGCGCGACTGGATCTTGGCTATACCCTTGCCAAAGCTTCGCGGTTCGATGAAGCCACTCCCTTTCTGGATGCAGCGCAAGCAAGCGCCCGGCAGTGTGGCGCTAAATCCTTGCTGGCGGGATCCTTCGGCAATCTGGGGTGGTGCTACGTGATGCTCGGCGACATTGATCGCGGCCAGGACTACTTCAGTCGCGCCGAAGCCCTGAGCAGCCAGATCGGCGCTAGAGGTACCCAGCAGCGTTGGCTGGGGGCCCTCGGGGCCATCTGCATGAGGCAGGGGGACCTGGATCGGGCGGCAAGCTACCAACAGCGCGCAGCCGAACTGTGCCGGGCCGTTGGCGATGAAGCCTGGCTGGCCATCGCGCTCACCAATTTGGCGCAAATTTCGCTCCGTAAAGGTGACCTTAATGCCGCAAGATCCTACAACGATCAGGCCCTTACCATCAAGCGGCGTCTCGGTAACGAGTGGTCGTTGGTCTATTCGGAATACACGGCGGCCGAAATCGACTTGAGGGCCCACCAGTACGAACGAGCAAGGCATGGCTACGAGATGGTGATTCAGCGGGCACCGCGCGCACACGCGCCTGATATTTTATGGCAGGCATACGGCGAACTGGCGGCCGTCCATCAACACATCGGCAAGCCGGCATCGGCCGAGGCGCAGTACCGCAATGCCATTGACACGATCGACCGTGAGTGGAACAAACTGAGCAGCGACGACTGGAAAACCACCTTTCTGGCGCCGGGAATTCTGATCGGCTTTTTTCAGGATTACGTGGATTTCCTGATCCAACAGGGAAAGACACAGAAAGCGCTCGAAGTGGCGGAGTCGTCCCGCGCGCGGGTTCTCAACCAACGGCTTGAGCATAGGGGCGCCGTTCCACCAAACTTCCAACTAAGCAAGCTGATCTCCGCGGCGCGAGAATCTCACACACTGATCCTCTCTTATTGGCTAACGCCGGAACGGTCCTCGGTGTGGGTGATCGGTTCCGGCCGTCTCTCTAGGCTCGACCTTCCCGCCGCCAAGGAAATCGCCGACCTGGTCCAGAAGTACACCAACACCATCACCCAAGGCGGCGATCCCCTAACGCAAAACGACCCCGCTGCTCCCGCCCTATACCAGGCCGTGCTGGCCCCTCTTGCCAAGCTAATCCCGCCCGGCTCGAACGTGATCGTCGTGCCCGACGGCGCGCTGCACCAACTGAACTTCGAAACTCTGGTGGTCCCCGGCCCTCCCCCGCATTACTGGATCGAAGACGTCGCCATCGCCACCGCGCCCTCACTCCGCGTGCTGGGGAGCAACGACCACAAACCGGCCCGCACCCCGAAGCTGCTACTGCTGGGCGAACCCATGCTCACCGGTCAAGAGTTCCCGCCCCTGCCGAACGTCGCCCATGAGATCGCCGCCGTCGAAGAAGACTTTCCCCCACCCAACCGCGCCGTCTTCACGGGAGCCAGCGCCGTTCCGGAACAATACGCGAAATCGTCGCCCGCAAACTTCACCAACATCCACTTCGCCACCCACGCCACCGCCAACCGCGAAAGCCCGCTCAACTCGGCCATCATCCTCTCGCACCAGGGAGAGAATTACAAGCTGTACGCGCGGGATGTGGCGGACGTGCCGCTCACCGCGGAACTGGTCACGCTTTCCGCGTGCAAGAGCGCCGGGGCCAAAGCATATTCGGGCGAAGGCTTGATGGGCTTCGCCTGGGCGTTCCTGCAGGCCGGGGCGCAGAACGTGATCGCCAGCCTCTGGGACGTGGACGACGCCAGCTCCGTGGAGATCATGCGCCGCCTCTACAAGGAGATTGTTGCCGGCCAGACGCCCGCGCAGTCGTTGCGCGCCGCCAAGCTGGCTTTGCTGCACTCCGGCAATCGCGGCCGACTGCCGTATTATTGGGGCCCGTTGCAGGTCTTCACGCGGGAAATCGGAGCTGCGCCGCGCAAAGTCCCCTAACTCGCCCGGTATTTTCGGGCATTTTCTTTTTTGCTTGACAGCCACCCGCCGGCGAGCTTACAATCGCCGTGGATCTCAGGGTTGCAAAACGCGGCCCATTATCTCGAAATAGCGGGTGCGTTTCAACTCAATTTCCGAGAAAGGAGGCCGAAATATGAAGCTCAGAAAGCTCATTATCAGCTTGATGATTTCTTTGGGTGTGCTGGCTGTGGCAATGTACACCGTCGCTAACCAATCAGGCAGCTACGCCCAATCGGGAAGCGGAGGGGGGCCTGGCGGCGCAGGCGATGGCACAGGTGGTTAGTCCAATGTCTGTCCTGTAAGATACAACGTCCGCGGGTGGCTGGCAGGCGTCTGCCGGCCCCTCGCGGCGTTCCACCATTCGTCCTGATCGTACTTTTCCGTGAAGCTGAGCCTTATAGCGATCGAAGATCTGCGAGACGGCCTGCAGTTAATCGTCGCGTCCCTCCTGTTCCTGATCCAGAACGGCGGGCAGGGCTTCCCCGTTCCTCTCCTCATCCGCAATGTAACCGTAGTTGACGTCTTGCACGGCTCGCTCCGCGCCGGCATGAGCGTCGAGATCGCCGGCTACAAAATCGTGAGCCTGATTCCAGCATCCGAAGCCCCTCCACGCGCGGAGTCCCAGATCATCGACGCCGGCGGAAAGTTCTTAATTCCTGGCCTGTGGGACATGCATGTCCACATTTTTTTCGATCCTCCGGCCTATTTTCCCTTGCTGCTTGCAAACGGCGTCACGGGAATCCGGGACATGGGAGGGCCCGCCGGCTGGCTCCTCTCCTGGCGGCGGCAAGTAGACCGGGGATATGTCGTCGGTCCCCGCATGGCGGTGGCTGGACCGTATCTGGACGGCCCGACCTCGCATCAGTCTTTCGCGGTGCGGATTGGCACCCCTGATGAGGCGCGCCGAGCCGTGTCTTCTCTGGCAGGGCGTGGCGTGGACTTCATCAAGATAATGTCGGTCGTTCCGCGCGAAACATATTTCGCGGCAGCCCGGGAGGCGAATCGTCAGGGCCTCCCTTTCGTGGGCCACGTTCCGGAAGCGGTGTCGGCGGCCGAGGCCTCCCAGGCCGGGCAAAAGAGCCTCGAGCACCTGTTCGGGATACTGGCGGCCTGTGCGGTCCACGAGCGGGAACTTCGCAGCCATATCCGGCCCGATCCAGTCGGCCGCGAATTCCCCGCCTATGAGACCCTCCTGGCGGAATTCAGCGATACGGCCGAAGCGAAGCTCCTCGAAGAATTCCGAAGGAATGGCACATGGCAGACCCCCACGCTGAAGATCTGGTCAGTGCGCGCCTCGCTGGACGATCCGCGCTTGTACCAGGACCCGGCTCTGAGCTATGTCAGCCGCGCCATGAGTGCGGAGTGGGATCCCAAGACCGACTATCGCCTCCGGGATATGACCCCCGCCGACATCGCCCTGGCTAAGCGTCTTCTCCGGCGCTGCTTCCAAATTGTGCACAGCATGCAACTGGCCGGTGTCGGCATCCTGGCGGGAACTGATACGCCGTTCCCATTCTGTGTTCCGGGATTTAGCCTGCATGACGAGTTGGAACTGCTGGTCGAGGCGGGCCTGTCGCCACTCGAAGCTCTGCAGAGTGCCACCATACGGCCAGCCGAGTTCCTTGGCAGGGATCGCGCCCTCGGCACGGTAGAGCAGGGAAAAGTCGCCGACCTCGTGCTCCTCGATGGCAATCCCCTCGAAGATATTCGCAATACACGAAAAATCGCGGCCGTCGTGGTCAACGGCATCTATCTAAACCGCGGGATTCGCGACCGAATGCTGGCCGAAGTACGGAGGTCCGCCCACAACTGAACGCTGATATTTCGTTGTTTCGTCTGCGTGAATCGGCGTTTATCTGCGGCCCATATCGGGTATTCTGGTTGGACAATGCTGCGAGATCTCCATTTCGCCGTTCGCACGCTCCTCAAGAACCGCCTATCTACGCTTCTTATCTTATTAGTTCTTGCCCTCGGGATCGGAGCGGGCGCGGTGGTACTCAGCGCAGTGAGGAGCGTGTTATTACTCCCCGTGATCGCCCCGCATCCTGAGGAGCTAGTGATGATTTGTGAGACGGATCCCCACTCGCCGATGGATCCGGTAGCTTATCCGAATTTCCTGGACTGGCGGGCGCAGAGTCAGGTCTTCGCGGAGTTGTCTGCTTTTCAGGTCTGGAACTTCAACCTGAGGACCGGAGAGACCGCCGTGCACGTGCGAGGTGCATGGGTATCTACTAACTATTTCCGGTTATGGCAGCTCGCGCCGATTATCGGAAGAACTTTTGTCGCTGAGAACGGCGTCTCCGCGCGGCCCGAGGTGGTAGTGAGCTACGGGTTCTGGCAACGCCGGTTCGGCGGCGACAGGCGCATTTTGGGAAGTACTCTGGCCCTCGATGAGATCGGCTACACGGTGATCGGCGTCATGCCGGCCTCCTTCACTTCGACGCCCACTTCCGCGCCGACCGAAGTGTGGGCCCCGATCGATCTCCACGCGGATCAACTGATGGATCGCGGACAGCATCTCGATCTGTTCGCCTACGGCCGCATGAAACCAGGCGTTAATATCGAGCGAGCCCAGTCGGAGATGGACACCATCGCACGCCGCCTGGCCAAAGAGTTTCCTGGCGTCAATACCGACGTCGGCGTCAGACTGACTCGGCCGGGCGAGTTGGCCGTTGGCCCGATCCGGCCGACACTGCTCATCTTATCGGGCTCGGTTATCGCGGTTGCGTTGCTGGTGTTTGCCAATGTGAGCTGTCTGCTGTTGGCGCGTGCCGGCGCGCGGCGCAATGAGATCGCCGTCCGCACGGCCCTCGGCGCCAGCCGCTGGCAAACGGCGCGGCCTTTCGTCGCCGAGAGCATGCTGGTGTCGTTGGCCGGTGGCTGTCTCGGCGCTCTGCTGGCACGTGCGACCCCCACGCGCCTCCTGGCATTGGCTTATTTGCGCGACGGCAGGGGAGACATTGAGGTGAGCGGTACGGCCCTGGCATTCGCCGTGTGCCTGGCAGTGGCTGGAGGACTTCTATGGGGTGTCATCCCCCTTCTGCGTGGCGCTCCCAGGGACGCCAGCGAGCCGTTGAAAGAGACCGGCCGGACCACAGCGGGTGGTTGGTGGCTGAACCGTTTCGCCGCCGTTCTCGTCGTGGCGGATATCGCACTAGCCTTGACTTTTATGTTTGTGGCGGGTCTGTTGGTGCGGGGGTACGCGCGCCTGCAGTCGGCCAACCCAGGCATTAACCCCGATAAGCTGCTTACCATGCAGGTCGCACTCCCCCGTGCAAGATACACCGGCGATGTAGGCGTCACGGCGTTTTACCGCCAGCTCCTGGAAAGGGCAGGGAATATTCCGGGCGTGGATTCCGCCGCCGCGGCTTCTTTCCTGCCGTTGAGCGGATATTGGGCCTACACTCCCTTACAGGTCGCGGGCAGCGGATACGTCGTCCATCAGCCTGTGACCGACTATCTCATAGTCACTCCGGGCTATTTCCACACCATGCAAATTCCAATTCTGAAAGGCCGGCCATTTGCGGAGACGGACGACGCAGGCTCGGCGATGGTCGCCATTGTGGACGAGCTCGCCGCCAAATTCTACTGGCCTGGGCGGGATCCGCTCGGTACGCGGCTGCGCGTGCGTACGTGGAAGCCCGATAGCCCCTGGATGACTGTAGTGGGCGTGGTGGGCCGCGTTCAGCACTACGCCCTGGACCGGGACGCCGGACCCCTCCTATATCTCCCCTTTGCGCAAAACCCGCAACTCGAGATGCGCCTTGCCGTCCGGACCGCTGTAGAGCCGCGCAGTCTCGCGGAAACCGTGGTCCGAACGCTCCGGCCGCTGAACCGGGATCAGGCGGCGTTCAACATTAGCACGATGCGAGAATCGCTCTCGCAAAGAATGGCATTCCGGCGCTTTACTACAGCGATGCTCACTGCTCTTGCGCTGGTGGCCCTGGTGGTTGCCGCCGTAGGCGTGTTCGGGGTCTTGTCGTACGCGGTCAGCCAGCGCACTCAGGAGATCGGAATCCGTATGGCGCTAGGCGCGCAAGCCTTCACCGTGCGCCGTATGGTCGTTGGCGAGGGGATGCGCCTGGTTCTCCGCGGCCTGGCGATTGGTGCGGTGCTGGCAGCCCCAGCGGCGGACCTGCTATCCAATCTGATTTTCGGATTGAAGGCAGCCGATCTTCCCGTGCTCGTCGGAGTCAGCGCGGTGCTGGCAATGGCAGCTCTCCTGGCCTGTTACCTGCCGGCACGGACGGCCTCCACAGTGGACCCCATGGTGGCGCTGCGGCATCAGTGACCAGGGCTCGCCCTCGGCGGTGACGCTCCGGCAGCGCCCCTAACTGCCTGGAATTAAAGGCTTCCCGCCAAACGTCTGCCAGATTCCGCCTGCCCCCGTGTTACCGTTATTTCGAGAGGATCCAGCATCGGTAGGGGCAGTCCCCCAAGCCGTACAAACAAAAAATTACCGAGCGAAGCCAAAATATGCGGGTATTGCATACCCCGCAAATGGGGGCGGCAGCACTCCAAGTAACTGCGATGCGCATCGCCATCGTATCCGACATCCACGGCAACCGCACCGCTTTTGAAGCAGTCCTGGCCGATCTGCGGCAAGCCTCTCCCGACTTGATCCTCCACGGCGGCGACCTGGCTGACAGCGGAGCAAGTCCAGTCGATATCGTGGACCAGATTCGCGATCTCGGCTGGCAAGGCGTCGTGGGCAACACGGATGAAATGCTCTTCAATCCCGAGTCGTTGACGGCGTTTGCGAGTCAATCGCCCACGCTGCAACCCCTTTTCGCCGCGATTGAGGAAATGGCGGTAGCCACACGTGAAGCCCTGGGAGAAGACAGGCTCGCCTGGCTGCGCGGCCTGCCGCACGTTCAGAAGCATGGTCCAATGGCGCTCGTGCATGCCAGTCCCGAAAGTCCCTGGCGCGCACCCGCGCCGGAAGCGGCCGATGCCGAGTTGGAGTCGGTTTACGCGCTGCTCGGCCAGCCGGTCGCCATCTATGCGCACATCCATCGCCCGTACATTCGGAGCGTTTCCGGAATGATCGTCGCCAACACCGGCAGCGTCAGTCTCTCTTACGACGGCGATCGCCGCGCCGCGTACCTCTTACTCGATGAGTCTACGCCGGCAATACGCCGCGTGGAATACGACCTGAACAAGGAGCTTAAAGCTCTTTTCGATTGCGGTCTCCCCCACGCCGATTGGGTTGCGAAGGTTCTCGCTACCGGAGGCTTCCAGATGCCGTGAGAAACGACCAAACGAACCCAAATTCCCCTTTGTTTACAATCGGAAATTGGGGTTCGTCGTTGTTAATCGTGGGCGTAAGCCGGCCCGCTGCCACAAGCGCGCCACGTACCAGTCGCTATTTGGCCGGTTTTGAGTCCTACGAAAATTGCCCGCCGAATCGCCGGCCCCTCCCCCCGCGGCTGCATCCGAGTGCAACAGATGCGACATGATTTCGAAAATTGCGAGGATGTTGCACCCGCCGCCCGCCAGGCGGGACTGCGATCCTGCTCCGCGCCCCCTGCCGTCCTCCAAGCGCGCCACAATCACGCGCAAATGCTTGAGGCTCTCGACCTGCTTAGATCCGTCGACCTGGCATCCCGCCCCGGAGATCGAAAACGGAGATCCCCTGCCGACCCGAACGAAGATGATACCGAAGAAATCCTGACATAACGTTGCCACGTTTGCTACGGTGCGGTGGGACAGACGCTTTCGTCTGGCAACCCGCGCTATACTGGAATTTCCCTTTATCGCAGGAGATTACGTTACATGTTTGATCTGTTTCGCAGCCGAGACAAAGCCGTGCGCATCCTGCTCGGCGGATTGCTTCTGCTGGTTGCCTTGTCGATGTTGACCTACCTGGTGCCCAGCTACAACACTGGAGCTGGCGCGTCGGATGTCGTGGTCGCCGAGATCGGCAAAGAGGTCATCACGCTGCCCGAGGTCCAGCAGATTGTCCAGATGAACCTGAAGCGCCGCCAGTTGCCTCCGGAGCTCATGCCCCACTACGTCCCGCAGTTCGTCAACTCCATGGTCACCGAGCGGGCCCTGGCCTATGAGGCCCAGCGGCTCGGCTTCAAGATTTCCGACTCTGAATTGGCTGCCGCCATCCGCGCCACCATTCCGCAGCTTTTCCAGAAAGGCAACTTCAGCAAGGAAGAGTATGCCGCCACGCTGGCCCAGCAGAACTTCACCATCGAGCAATTTGAAGCGGACATGGCCCGCCAGTTACTCGTCACCAAAATGCGCGATATCGCTCTGGAAGGCACCATCGTAACGCCGCAGGAAATTGAGCTGGAGTACAAGAAGCGCCACGACAAGACCAAAATCGAGTATGTCAAGATTTCGAACGACAAGCTGAAGTCGGAGATCCAGATCACCCCGGAGGAGTTGCGCGTAGCGTACGACGGCACCAAGTCTCTGTACCAGGTCCCGGAGAAGCGCAACCTCGGCATCCTGCTGATCGATCAGGCCAAGCTGGAGCAGTCCATACAGCCCACGGATGCCGATCTGCAGCACATCTATAACGAGAATAGGGACAGCTATCGCACGCCGGAGACCGTCAACATCCGCCACATTCTGTTGACGACCACGGATAAAAATCCGCAAGAGGAGGCGGCCATCAAGGCCAAGGCCGAAGGACTGTTGAAGCAGGCGCGTGCCGGTGCGGATTTTGCCGAACTGGCCAAGAAGAACTCCCAGGATCCGGGCTCCGCGGCGAAGGGCGGCGAGTACGATGGAGTCGTACGCGGCCAGATGGTTGCGGAATTCGAAAAGGCGGCTTTCGCGCTCAAGCCCGGCCAGATCAGCGACCTCGTGAAGACGCAGTACGGCTACCACATCATCCAGTTGCTGAAGCACGAGGAGCCTCGCCTGAAGCCGTTCGACGAGGTAAAACCGCAACTGGCGGCCGAATACAAGAAGCAGCGCGTGAACGAATTGATGCAGCAGACCGCCGATAAGGTCCAAGCGGCGCTCACCAAAGATCCGCAAAATCCCGAGAAGCTGGCCGCCGATCTGGGCGTGCAATACATAAAGGCCGACCAGGTCGGGTCTGGTGCCGCGGTGCCGGGAATTGGTGTGAGCCGCGAGTTCGACGATGCGGTTTCCAGCCTGAAAAAAGGCGAAGTCGCGCAACAGGTCGTGGTGACGGGCAATAAAGTCGCCATCGCGGTTTGCACCGGGGTGATTCCCGCTCACCCGGCCGCCTTCGAAGAGGTGAAGGAAAAAGTCCGCGACGCTCTGGTGAAACAGCGCGTGAATACCCTCGCGGAAAAGAAGGCCAACGAACTGGCCGATAAGGCCCGCTCGATGGGTGGGGATTTGGAGAAGGCCGCAAAGTCCATGGGCTTTGAAGTGAAAACCTCCAACGACGTCGATCGCAATGGCGCCATCGAGGGGCTCGGGTCGGCCAGCATGATGCCGGATGCGTTCTCCAAGCCCGTGGGCGCCATCTTCGGGCCTATCGGGATCTCCGATTCGAGAGTGGTGGGCAAGGTAGTGGAGCGTGTCCCCGCCGACATGAACGGCCTGGCTGCGGAGCGCGTTGCCATTCGCGACCAGATCAAGAGCCAGAAGAGCCAGGCCCGCAATACCCTGTTTGAAGAGGGCGTGCGCCAGGCGCTCATCAAAGAAGGCAAAGTCAAGATCCACCAGGATGTCGTCGACCGGTTGATCGCCAGCTATCACGGCTGACCGGATGATCCATTCCTTTCTGGATTTCCTGCGCTCGTTGACCACTCCCGAGCGCCTGATTCAACTGCTCAGCACCCTGCTGACCGGGTGGCTGGGCTATGCCGTGCTGTTCGGGCTGGTGTTCGCCGAGACCGGCATGTTGGTCGGTTTCTTCCTGCCCGGCGATTCGCTGCTGTTTACGGTGGGCGTGGTCTGCGGCGCCGGCCGGCTGGATATCGCCCTGGTGAACGTGCTGCTGATCTGCGCCGCCCTGCTCGGCGATACGGCCGGCTATATGTTGGGGCGCAGCACCGGCCCGCACATCTTCAATCGGACCGATTCACGCATCTTCCGCCGCGAGTATTTGATGCGCACGCACGAATTCTACGAGAAACACGGCGGCAGAACCATGATGTATGCCCACTTCATCCCGATCATCCGGACCTTCGCGGCGTTCGTCGCGGGCGTGGGCCGCATGAATCTGGTGCGCTTCCTTTCGTTCGACGTTTTCGGCGTTACGGGCTGGGTGTTCCTGATGACGATGCTGGGTTATGAGCTGGGCGGCGTCGGCTTCGTGCGGCATTACTTCGACAAAGTGATCCTGGCGATTATCGCGGTGTCGCTGTTGCCCGCCGGCCTGGAAGTGTTGAAAGCCCGCCGGCGCAAAGCGGTGGCCGCGCGCTCGTAAGGGTGGGGCAGGCGCTCTCGCCTGCCAACCGCGACCCGGTGTGTCGGTGGTTCCACCTCACCGCATGACAATCCCTAAACGCCGGGTTACTGGTGGTTCTCGTCGTAGCACCAGTGCACCAGGGCCTCGGGCACTTTTCCGTGGTTGACCCGTAGCAGTTCCTCCACGCCGAGTTGCTGGAACGAAAACGAGATGGAAGAGTCACTCGCCACCGTGCCTATCAGGTACCCGTACACGTTCGCCATGGCCTTTCGCCCCCCGCCAGCGCCGGCTGGCAAAGGGTGGCGCACAGCTCCGGCGGTTCCAATGATCCAACCTGGCAGCACCCGCTTCTTCCAGTAGTCGGTTCGGAAAACGTCCTCCATGTAGAAATGCGAATGGCTCGCGAGCACATAGATCCGCTTGTGCCCCAATTCTTGCGCGTGCCACAGCGCTTCGTAAACTTCCCGGCCGCTCTTTTCGCCCTGCGCCCAGTCGCTCATGCTGTGGCGGTAGCCGAAGCTGCCCGGAAGAGCCGCGTGCATCCCGACCACGATGGTCCGTATCTGGCCGGATACCTCGTCGCGATCCAGCAGCGCATGAAGCCATTTGAGCTGCGCGCTGGTGAACTGCTCCTCGGAGGCGTTATCGAGCACGATGAAATCCACGTTGCGGCTGACCCAATGATAGTAGGTCCGCAGCGTGTGATCCCGCGGATCGTCAGCCAGCCGTTGCGCACGGAGCACTGGCGTCTCCAGCCAATCGGCGAATTGTGTGAGATAGCGGTCGCGATTCGCGGGTGGTATCGTCTCGTGATTGCCGATCGCGAGGAAGACCGGAAGACCGCCGAATGGATCGAGTTGATGCAAGATGAAATCCGGCCAAGCGCGATCCTCGTAGTCGCTGATGTACAGCGGCTTCGCAGGCAACCCCAGTTTGGCCGGGGGGACCAGGTCCTCGTCGAAAGAGTAGATCGCCCTGAAATCGCCGAGGTGTAAATAAAACTCCGCGTGGCTTTCGAGGACCCCGGCCGCGATCGCGGGCATCACAATATCGCCGCAATTCCGCGAATCGCCGGACACCGCGAACTTCCAGGTCCCGGCCCCGGAGTCCTGGGCGGCCAGCGAAAAGCAGGCCAGCGGAAGTAGCCACAAGCATCTCATCATCTAAGTGCGCTATTTTCGAGCCGGCTTGCCTTCCACGTCCAGGACCACTACATCGCCCAAGTTCAGATCGCGCACGCCGGCCTCGATCTTCGACAGATCGCCGACCAGCAGGAGCGTGGCGTTGCCGGGCTGCGCGTACTTCTCGGCCACGGCGTTGACCGCGGCGCGCGTCGTCTTTTCGAGTTCGCCCGGCTCACGCTGGATTTCCGCCATGGGCAGGTCCGCGCTCCACAGTTGCGCGATGTGGTCCGCAATCCTGCTGACCGACTCGAACTCCTGCGCATAACCCCGTACGCGGTTCGCTTTGGCGCCCGCCAGCTCCTGCTCGGTGACCGGCTTTTCCCCGGCGAACTGCTTCAACTCCTTGACGAACTCCACCACGGATTCTTTCGTCTTGTTGGTCTGCACGCCGCCGGATGCGCGCCACATACCAGACTTCGCGTACTGCGCCGTGAGCGAGAAGATTCCGTAAGAGTATCCCTTGTCCTCTCGCAAGTTGGAGTTTAGCCGCCCGGAGGCCGAACCGCCCCAAACTGAATTGGCCAATTCCAGCGCGTAACGATCGTCCGACGCGCGCGGCGGTGCCGGCAGGATTTCGTTGATCACGGTTTGCGCCGCGTCCTGGCGGTCCACCAGGTAGACTTTGCCCGGCCCCACGGGATGCTTCTCCGGAATCGCAGGCGGCGCGGGCGACGCACCGGCCCAAGTTCCGAAATTTTTGCGCGCCAATTCGGTTGCCGCGCTAAGCGAAATGTCGCCCGTGAAAATCAGGATCGACCCGCCCGGTTTCCAAAAGGTTTCGTGAAAGCGTACGAAGTCCTCGCGGGTCAGCGGCTGCACGGTGGAGGGCAGACCTTGGACCGGCCGGCCATACGGATGATCGGGTCCGAAGGCCAGCATCGCCGAGATTCGCGAGGCCACCGCGTTAGGCTCCTGCGCGTCTTGCGCCAGCGTATCCAGCCGTTTCTTCTTTTCGCGGTCCACTTCCTCGTCCGAGAACGAGGGACTGCGCACGACATCCGCGAAGATATCGAGCGCCGGCGCCAGGTTCCTTTTGAGCACTTCAAAACGCAGCGTCGCCCGTTCGCGCGTGGCAGACCCGTCGAGCGTTGCACCCAGGTCGCCCATGCCGTCTTCGATCTCGAGGGCCTTGCGCGCACGTGTGCCCCGCTTCATAATCTGCAGGCTCAGATCCGCCAAGCCGTCTTTTCCAGCCGGATCGTAAACGCTCCCGGCCCTGGTCGCCAGCATGACGGCAACCTTGGGAAGATCGGCGCGCGTGACGACAAATACCTGCATGCCGTTATCGAGCTTGGCGGTCTCGACTTGCGGCGCCTCGAATGGCCTGTCAGGCGCGAGCGCGGGCGGCTTCGAACGGTCCAGCTCCGCGACCGCAGTGGCGCGCGCCGAAGATTCGGAATGAAACCGCACGATCAAGCGGTTAGGCGTATCCAGCCACTTGGCGGCGGCCAGGCGCAGGGATTCCGTGGTGACGTTCCGGTGCCGCGCGACATCGGCCGCGAATTTATCCGGATCGCCCAGAAACGTGTTGTATTGGTTCAGCAGATCGGCCTTTCCGCCGAAGCCTCCGATGCGCTCCAGGCCCGTCACGAAGCCGTACTCCCATTTCGTTTTGGCGCGTTCCAATTCGGCTGGCGTGGGCCCGTCCTTGGCCAGGCGCGCGATCTCGGCGGTCACTACCTGTTCGATCTGCGATAGCGGAACCCCCGGGCGCGCCGTCGCCCAAACCAGAAAAGCGCCGATCATTTCGTGCGTGAATTGAAAGGAGACCGTATCGGAACAAAGCTGCTTGTCATACACCAGGACTTTATTCAGGCGTGCGGACAGGCCGTCGGTCAGGATCGTCGAAGCGAGCTCCAGATCGGCGTCCCCGGGTTCGAAGAAAGCCGGCGAGACCCATGCGAAATAAACCCGCTCTTGCGGCACGCGATCGTTGGTTTCGATGATCTTTTCCCCTTGCAGGGACGGCACCCATCCCGGCGGCCGGTCCAAAGCCGGACCAGGCGGGATGCCGCCAAAATATTTCTCGACCAGGCGCTTCGCCTCGGTCGGATCGATGTCGCCGGCGATCGTCAACGAGAGATTGTTGGGCGTGTAATAGGTCCGGAAGAACTCCCGTACGTCATCTGCGCTGGCAGCCGTCAAGTCCTCATGGCTGCCGATCACATCGTTGGCGTATGGGTGGCGGTATGGGTAGAGATTCTCGCAGATCAGCTTGATCCACCGGCCATAGGGCTCGTTCTCGAGGCCCTGCCGCCGCTCGTTCTTGACCACGTCGCGCTGATTGTCCAGCTTCTTCTGAGTTAGCGCGTCGGCCAGCGTGGAGAGCCGGTCCGACTCCAGCCAAAGCACCCGTTCCAGGCTGCCGGAAGGCACGGTTTCGAAGTAATTCGTGCGGTCCCAGTCGGTCGTGCCGTTCACGCCGCCTTCGAACAGGTTCGCGCCCAGCTTCTCGAAGATCTGAAGCGTCTTGCCGGGAGCGTTCAACGAGCCTTCAAACATCATGTGCTCGAACAGGTGCGCGAAACCGGAGCGCCCGATCCGCTCGTTCTTCGAGCCGACGTGATACCAAAGGTTCACATGCACCATCGGCAGCTTTCGGTCGACATGCAGAATCACCTGCAGGCCGTTCGGAAGCGTGTACTTCTGAAACGGTACTTTGGGAGCTTCATTCTGGCTGAATGCGGCGGTTGTGAGACCGGCGGCGAGCAAGGGAACGAGTACTAGGGTCTTCGCGGACATGTTTTTCACCTCTTATTCCGCCGGCTTGGGCCGCGGCGCATCGTCGCCGTCGGTCATCCCCATCGCCCACTTCACAGCTTCGGTCCACATCTGCTGTATATCCGGCCGGTCCCACACTTCCTCGCGATGGCCCAGCGACGAATAGAGTACGCGGCCCTTGCCGTATTGGTGGACCCAGGTGACGGCGAAGTCCTTATCCGTGCGGTGCACCCGCGGGTTGGTCAAGTCCACCGAGTTCGGGTCGACGCTCATCAGCACGCGCACTTTGTCGCGCGAGTACGGCGCCTTGAACTGATAAATCTCGTCGAAGATGGGGAAGTTCGGCGGGAAATGTTTGGTGGCGGGGAAGGCGCGGTCTTCGACGTTGATCACGCAGTGCACTTGCATCCAGGGATGCTCGTTGAAGTATGCGCCGATCAAGTCGCCATATTCCGGCCAATCGTAGAACGTGTCGGTGGCGCTGTGGGTGCCCAGGAAGCCTTTGCCATCTTCCTTGACGAACGCCAGCAGCGCGGCCTTCTGCTCGTCGTTCATCTTCAACGAGCCGGTCGTGTAGAACATGACTGCGTCGAAGTAGTCCAGATTCTTGGCGTTGTTCGTCAGCTTTAGCTTGGTCACCAGTTGCGTGTCGGTGCGCAAGAAGGTGTCCCACAGGCCGCTTTGTTGGCCCAGTTTTTCGATGGTCGCCATAGCATGCGACACCGAATCGTGCTGGAAGCCTTGCACCTCGCCGATGAAGAGCAGCTTCTTTTTCTTGGGCTGCTGCGCGCGCGTCGCGCCGCCAATTCCGAAGGTTAGGAACAGGATTCCGAGTATTAGCCAGTTTTTCATAGAGTTTCTCGATGGGGGCATCATCTCACCCGGCGAGGCGGCGCGCAACCGGCGGACGCCCGGCGTACAATGAGTCTCCAGGAGGGCATATGAGTGTTGCATGGAGCAAAGACGTAGACGCCGCGCTGGCTCAGGCTAAGGAAACCGGCCGGCCATTGCTGCTGGATTTCAGCGCCGCGCCGGCTTGAGGCGCATGTGCTCGGCTGGAGGCCGAGTCGTATGCGGATGCTGCCACTTCGGAGTACATCAATGAGAACTTCCTGCCGGTAGAAGCACACATCAAAGAGCACCCCGTCTGGTTCCACCGCTTCGATGTTTTATGGACGCCCACCGTTTTAATTTCGATCCAGGAGGGGTGGAACGGTTCCGCATCGAGGGCTACCTTCCGACCGCGGAGTTCCGGGCACAAGTGGAGCTCGGCCTGGCGCGAGCCGCCTTCATGCACAAGCGGTGGGCCGATTCCGAAGCCGTATATGGCTCCATTGTCGAGCGCTACCCGGAGACCGCCGCGGCCCCCGAGGCCCAATACTGGGCGGGCGTGGCGCATTACAAGGGAACGAACGACCACACTGCGCTCGGGCGGACGGCGGAACAGTTCCAACGCCGGTATCGGGAAACCGTCTGGGCAAAGAAGGCCTCCATCTGGTCGAAGTGAAGCCTCCACGGACCGGGCCGGCCTACGGGCCTCCGCGTGGTGTGCGAAAGCGTCCCACCGCGTCCGGCGGGCAGCAGGCGAGCAGCGGATAATAAAGATAGAGCATGCGTCCGAGTTTACTGATGGGGTTGATTTTCGGGTTGGCATTCTCCGCGAATGCCGCGGACGTTTGCAACCCGCGCGACTTCCAAGGGCCCTATGGATTTCAGCTCACGGGCGAAACCACCGTTTCCGGTGACCCGCAGCCGGCCGCCAGCCTGGGCCGCCTGGTCTTCGACGGCGACGGGGGCGTGAGCGGTACATCTTCCGTAAAGTTCGCCGGCTTGCTGCTGGGCAACCCGGTCACCGGGACCTATGAGGCCCGCACGGACTGCGGCGTGTCCTGGAGCCTGCAGGACGATTCCGGCGCTTACCAGCATTTCAGCGGCGTCGCGACGCCGGACGGCGCCCGCGTGCGGTTCAAGCAGACCGATCCTGGCGGCGCTCAGGAGGGGCTCCTGGTTCGCACAGCGGCGCAAGGATGTAAGGCCTCGGATCTTCAGGGGAAATACCAATACACGCGATCCGGCAACATAATCCCAATGATCGAAGGAGGAGCTGCGGGTACGGTTGCCGAAAAAGGTGTGCTGGAAGAAAATAGTCACCACCATTTCCAACTGACGCTCGAAGGCGAATCCCCCTACACAACGGAAGTTGCGGTAAGCGTCGAGTCCGACTGCACGGTGGAGTTGGAGTTTGCGCTACCGGGGGATGGCACGCCCACCGCTGTGAAACTGCGCGGTATGCTGGTTGATGCAGGCAAGGAGATTCTGGCCATTCAGACCGATCCGGGAGCCGTCGTGTCGGCGCGGTTTACTGTAAAGTAGTCAGGTGGATTCCAGGTTGAGGGAGTTGCGCAGCATGGTTCGGGATGCGTATTCCGCGGCTGCGGAAGCCCCGGCGGCGCCTCACGCGTTCCCCGTGGGACGGGAATTCGCGGCCAGTCTGGGATACGCGGCGGAGACGCTCGCGGGCCTTCCACCGGCCAGTTTGGAAGCTTTTTCGGGTGTTTCCAACGTAGCGGCAATTGCACAGATTCCCGCCGGCGCCACCGTGCTGGATCTGGGTTGCGGCGCCGGCCTCGATTCGCTTTTGGCTGCGCGCCGCACAGGAGCTGCGGGCAGAGTCGTGGGATTGGATTTCAGCGCGGCGATGGCCGCGAGGGCGCGTGCCGCCGCGTCCGAGGCCGGGGCTGTCAACGTGGTGTTCTGCCTGGCGGACGCCGAACAGCTTCCGTTGCGGGATCGTTCGATCGATGTTGCCTTGGTGAACGGCATCTTCAATCTGAACCCAGACCGAGGGTTGATCTTCTCTGAGCTGGCCCGCGTGCTGCGAGATGGCGGTGGAGTCTACGCGGCGGAGCTGGTGCTACGGCAGCCTTTGCCTCCAGGCGAGCGCACCGCGGCCGATTGGTTCGCATGAATCGCCGGCGCTAAGGAAGCAGGCGCCTTCCTCGATGAATTCCGCGCGGCCGGCTTCCGGGACGTGCGACTCCTGCGCGCCGTGCACAACGCGCGCACCAAAAGTCCGGAGGTGCTGGCGGCGGAAGTTGTAGCTCGACTGTAGACCGCGAATTGAACGTTAAGCGAAAGAGTGCCTTAGTGGCACTGTTGAACGGTGGGGTGGGGCAGGCGGTTTCGCCTGCCAACAGCGAACTGAAGTTCGCCGCGGCACGCTTAAGCGTGCGCCACGGGAGTTTCGACGCGGCAGACAGGAGTGTCTGCGCCACGGCAACACTCCCCTTCCGGAATCGGGCTGCCGTGCGGGCAGGTTCGCGGATGGCCGAGGAAAGTGCAAATACGGTCGGTCACTTCCGGGCTCAGGATGTGTTCAAACGTGCACGCGTTCTTCTCGATGGAACCCTCGTCGCGTATGGCCAGCACATCCATGAACAGCCGCTCGGCCAGGCGGTGGCGGCGGATGACGCTGCGGGCGCGCTCCTCGCCTCGCGGTGTAAATCCGACCTCGCCTCCGTGTATCTCAACCAGGCCGATACGCGCCATCATGGCACACACCTTGCGATGCTGCGCGGCCGTGAAATGCTCGGGCTCCAGGTGGAAGGTGCGTTCGCGCGCTGCCCATAACTGTTCCAGCACTTCGTCGAAGTCCTGGTTCACCTCCATGCTGAAGTGCGTGGTTTCGACGATGCGGCCGTGTTCCAGGTCGAGGCGGATGTCCGCGCAGCGGCCCACCTGCTCGTCGTGAGTCACCATCAGGATAGTGCGGCCCTGCTGGTGCAACTCGGCCAGCAGGTCGAGGACGATGTGCTCGTTGGTCGCGTCCAGGTTGCCGGTCGGCTCGTCGGCCAGGATAATTTTGGGATCGTTCACCAGCGCCCGCGCGATGGCTACGCGCTGCTGCTCGCCCCCGGAGAGCTGCGAAGGCAAGTGGCGCGCGCGATCGGAAAGGCCCACGCGTTCGATGGCGCGGCGGGCTTCGCCTTCGTCGGTCATGCTGTGGAAGTATTGCGCCAGCATCACGTTTTCGAGGGCGGTCAGGTGCGGGATCAGGTGAAATTGCTGGAACACGAAGCCCACGGTCTCCGCGCGAAAACGGGCCAACTCGGCGCGCGTCAGGGTGGAGGTATCTACGGAATCGATGCGTACAGCGCCGCTGGTGGCCTGGTCGAGGCAGCCCAGGATGTTCAGCAGCGTGGTCTTACCCGATCCGGACGGCCCCATGATCGCGATCCACTGGCCGGCCTCCGCGGTGAAGCTGACCTGGTCGAGCGCCTTCACCGGCGCGGCCCAGCCGCTGTCGTACGCCTTCGTGACGTTCTCAAGTTCGACGAATGCCATGCCTCTCTACTCTCCGCGCAGGATCACGGCGGGCTTGATCCGCCAGATGCGAGCCGCTGCCGCCAGCGTGGCGATCGTGGCCACCGCCAGCGTGACGCCCGCGACTGGCAGGAACACGCCATAGTTTACACCAACGCCCGCGGCTGCCGATTCGGGGAAGATCTGGCGGCCGATCCACCAGGCTACCAGCAGTCCCAAGCCGTAGCCGGCGGCGGTGGATGCGAGGCCCAGAATCAGGGATTCCGACAGGAACAACGCGGCGATCTTCCTTTCGGCGGCGCCGATGGCTTTCAGGATTCCGATTTCCATGCTGCGCTCGATGACCAGCGTGCTAAAGTTGCTGCTGACGCAAAGTGTGGTGATGGCCAGAACCAGGGCCGTGAGCAGGAACAGCGTGGAGCGAATCTTCAGGACCACGTTGGCTTCGGTCTCGGCCACGGCGTGCAGCAGGCGCACATCGGTGTCCGGCAGCGCCTTAGCCAGGGCGGCCTGCACGGCCGGCAAACGCTCGCCATCGGCGCGCACTTCAACCAGGCTGGCGGCATCGTGCAAGCCTGCCATTTGCGCGGCCGTTTCGAAGGGCAGGATCACCTGCGCGTCTTCGGCGCCGCCGCTCGAGACGATGCCGCGAACCACGCACGGCGCGCCGTCGAGCGACGCCTTCTGTCCCAGCTGCAAACGGAAATGGGCTGCCACTGTACTGCCCACCAGACACTCACCAAGCGCGGGTGTGCGCGCGCCATCCACGCGCCAGTAATTAGTGAGAGGACCGGCGCGGCGACTGTCGATTCCCGCTACCACCACGGGCTCGCTCTCCATACGCCCCACCGTGTAGATGAACGGCGCGGCCACGGCGCCTTGCCGCTCGGCTTCCGCGACCGCGGAGAGCGGGACAGTCTGCGCGCCGCCCGCGGGGGCGATCACGATGTTCGCGCCGTATCCGCGAAACTGAACGCGCATTTTGCGCTCGATATCGGAGTAGACGCTGAACAGAGCTGTGGCCAGGGTGGCCGCCACGGACAGCGCGGAGAAGGCCAGCAGCAGCCGCCGCTTGCGGAACTGGACCGCGCGGAGGACGAAGTTCCAGAACATCAAGCGCCTCCGCGTGGCGCAAGCTTTAGCTTGCCGCGGCGAGCTTCAGCTCGCCGGACCGCGGGCTGAAGCCCACGGCAGCACGCTGAAGCGCGCGCCACGCCTACCGGGTTGACAGGCGAAAGCGCCTGTCCCACCTCGCTACCGGCATTGCAGGCATGTGGGGCAGGCGCTTTCGCCTGCCGACCGATTCCTGCACACCCCCTCATTCCCCACCTCGCAACGTGACGGCCGGCTCGAGCAACAGCGAGCGCCGCAGTGGTTGCGCGGCACCGGCCACCGACGCGATCACGGCCGCTCCCACAACGACCGGGCCGAGCATGGCCGGAATTTGGAGCGCAGTCTGGAACACGGAGCGGCCCACCCACTCCGCCAGCAGCAAGCCGATCCATGATCCGATCAGCCCGCCGGCCGCACCTTCCAACGCGACCTCCGCCGAAAACAGCGCCGCCACCAACCCGTTGGAAGCGCCGGTAGCCTGCATAATCGCGATTTCTCCGCGCCGCTCGAGCACAGTAGTCGCCATGACGCTCCAGACGGTGAGCCCCGCCGAAGCCAGCGCCGCCACGCAGATCAGCAGCATAAGGCCGCGGATCTTGCCGAGCACCTTGCCTTCGTTATCGGCTACGCGCCAGATCGGCCGGGCCACCGCCATGGGCAGCGCTTCCTCGATCTGATGCGCGATGGAGCTGATATACGGCGTGCAATACCAGCGGTCGTATTCGGCGGGCGTCATGCGGGCGGGGTCTTTCCGCGCGAATTCGTCTTCCGGCTTGGTGAGCGCGCCCACCTCGACCGCATCCACTTGGCCGGGCCGGTTCACCAGGCTCTGTAAAACCTCCAGCCGCACGAAGACGCGGTCTTCTTCTTCACCTCCCGTGGAGATGACGCCAGCCACCGTGAATGGCTGCCCGAACAATTGCAGCGAATCGCCGGGGTGCAGGCCCAGCTTGCGCGCCAGCGCGCCGCCCACCATGCAATCGCGCGCGGCATCGTTGCGGTCGCCATCGTCGATCCAACGCCCGTCCACTTTCCACGCGCCATTCACCGTGCGCAGGCCAGCTTCAAACATCGCACCATCGGCCCCCCGAAGCCGCCGCCGGAACCACACGCCTTCCACCGGTACGTTCTGGCCGCCAAGCGAGGCCGCGGCCTTGAGCGACGGCGCAAATCCGGTGATATTCAAATGCCAAAACGTCGACTTGATTTTGGCCACCTGATCTTCGGGGATGTAATCCTCCCGCGACACCGGATGATAATTGATGCCGCCGATCTCGACCGGCAGCGAGCGTGCCTTCGGCGTGACCATCAAGTTGGCGCCCAGGCTGCGCAACTCGCGGCTGACGCGATCGCCGATATCCAGCATCACGCCGAGCATGGCGGTGGCGACCGCCGAGCCCATGGCCACTGCGGCGACTGTCATGGCTTTGCGGCGCGGCGACCGGCGGATGGACTGGCTTACGAAGCGGAGGAACATGGCGCTAGCTGGGGTTACGGAAGAGCTTGGCGCCGGGAACGAGCTTGTCCGCAGGGATCACAAGTTGGTCGCCTTCCATGTGCGAGGCGATAGGGATGGGATTGCATCCGCCGCGCACTCCGATGCTCGGAATAAAGATGGCGGAGGCGCAATTCTTGCAAATCACGTTGGGACCTTTTTGATAGTAGCCCTGGTTGCCGCAAATCTCGCAGGCATCGAAGGCCGCCACTAGCGACTGATCGGGACGGCGGATCACGATGAAGCGGACGTGGACGCCATCCTCCTCGATGGCAAACCGGTGCAGGTTGCCATCATTGACACTGGCTGCCGGAATGCTCACCTGGCCGTTCACGATGGACACGGGAGTGGCGGCGGAGAGCTCGGTGGTGGATTTCGCGTAGAGGAATTCCGCCGTGATGCTGAGGATGAACAGTCCTGTGGCCGCGCAGGAGGCGGTCATCCAGGTGCGCTCGCGCCGGACGCTCCAGCGGGCTTTGCGCAGCGCCGCGCCGGTCAGGCCGTCGAGCACAGGCGCGCGGCGCCGGCGATACTCCATGAGCAGCATGGCGCCCGCCAGCGCCAGGATGGCCACGAAGAAGAAGACTTCGTTGCTCACGATCGGACCGATCAAAGCCATCTCCTGGCGGCTGCTGGGCAGCACCTGGCTTTCGGAGAGCTCGTGCAGCCCGGTGATAGTCAGTTGCACCACGATCACCATCAGGATCAGGGTGGTCATGCGGAAAAAGCTGCGCAGGTCGATGCGGAGAGTGCCGCGGACGAAGCTCACTCCAAACAGTACGGCGAGACCCAAACCGATCGCAACCCCTGCAATATCCAGCACTCCTGAGGTATCGATCTTGACTGCCATGAGCATCAGGACAGTCTCGACGCCCTCGCGGAAGACCATCAGAAAGACGAACAGGAAGATGCCCCAGCGGCTGGCGGCGCCGCTTCGTTGTTGCAACTGAGTTTCAATTTCGCCCTTCAAGCCGCGTGCATGGCGGTTCATCCAGAGCACCATGGTAAGCACGAAAACGGCGCTGACGAGCAAGGTCCAACCCTCGTAGGCATCCTCTCCGAGGTGCAGCCTGGAGAGCAGCCAAGCGAAGCCAAAGCTAGCAACCACAGCGGTTCCGAAGGCGCGGTGAACGGCGGGAAGGAGGTCGCGGCGGCCGATCTTGCGCAGGTAGGCGATGGCGATGGCGACCACCAGCGCGGCCTCTACTCCCTCGCGGAGGGTAATGATCAGAGTCTGCAACATGGTTGCAAGTAGCTCCCGAGAATATTGTAGTCGATTTTTGGGCGCGGGTGGGTTGCCAGGGGGTAGTTCGCCGATGTAGCGAACTACTTGCCGAACTGCCTGTCCCCGTTCTCACACGAAGACTGTGATATAAAGGTACGCACGATCTTGTCCGCGAGACGCCATGACGAGCCGTGCAGCCTGTTTGATCCTCTGTCTCGCGCCCCTGCTAGCTGAGCAGTTGCCCGTGCGGATTTACACCACCGCCGATGGATTGGCAGGAAACACGATCGATCGTATCGTCACGGATTCCCACGGTTTCCTTTGGTTTTGTACCCGCGAAGGGCTCTCCCGCTTCGATGGATACCAGTTCTACAACTTCGGTGTAGCGCAGGGCTTGCCCGCCGGAGCGAACGATCTGCTGGAGGCGGCCGGCGGCGACTATTGGATAGCGACCCACAACGGCATAGCGCGCTTTCAACCTGCATCCCCGAAACCGCGGTTCGAAATTCTTCTTCCCCGCGATCCCAAAGCTCGCGTGGTCTTCGCGCTCGCCGCGGACCCAGCCGGGGGAATCTGGGCCGGCACCCAAGGCGGACTGTACCACCTGGACCGGACATCCGGCGAATGGCAACTCCGTCCGGTCGACACTGGAATGACGGGCCAGGACTGGGAAGACACTTTCGTGGAGGCGCTGCTGGTTGACCGCAGTGGAGCCTTGTGGGCCGGAACCTGGAACGGTCTGTGCCACCGCTTTCCCGACGGGCGTTGGGAGCACACCCTGCGCGGCTTGTCGCAACCGGTGGTCACTAGTTTGCTGCAGGACCACCAGGGGCGGCTTTGGTCCGGCACGCGGCGGGGACTCTGCCGGATTTCGGCGGACGGCGGCTTGGCAGGACGGCCGTGGGAAACTGCTTGTACCGCGAAAAGTGAGCTGGCGGGCGAGATTGTTGAATCGTTGTTCGAATCCTCCGACGGTGCCCTGTGGGCCGCTACGCCGAATGGCCCGGCAGTATACAGGATTCTCAACGGGCGGGAGAGTTTTAAGAGATACACCGCCGGAAACGGGCTGCCTGGATCGGGGGGCATATTGTCACTCGGCGAAGACCGCGCTGGAAACCTGTGGATGGGCGCCCAAGGCGCCATTCGGGTGGCTAAAGGCGGCTTTCTCACCTACACGCGGCAGGATGGTTTGGACACCGATGATATCCGATCTATCCTGGAAACCCCGGAGGGCCAGCTGTGCGTTGTCACCAGTGGATCCGTAGCCGGAGCCAAACCTGTCAATTGTTACGATGGGCGGAAATTTATCGCCATCCGCCCGAATATTCCGCACACCATCGAAGACTGGGGTTGGAGCAGGGGGCATCTCGCCTTCCAGGCCCGGAGCGGCGAATGGTGGGTTCCCACCGCGAAGGGAGTCTTCCGGTTTCCACCGTTGTCGACGGTCGCCGCACTCGGGCGCGCGCGGCCAAAAGCTGTCTACACTGCCGGGGAGAATGTATACGCAGCCTTTCAGGACGCCCTGGGCGCCGTTTGGATTTCCACCCAAATCCCCGCGGTGACCGGAGGCGTGCGCGCCAATGGCTTGGCTCGCTGGGATCCCTCGCGAGACGGTCTCGAACGATATCCGCCGGGCGACCCCATAAGCAGTGACGTGCTCGCCACCGCATTTACCCAGGATCGCGTAGGTAACGTCTGGATCGGCCTCAATACCGGCGGCATCCTACGGTATTGCGAAGGTCGATTCCAGGCCATACAATCGGGCGGCCGCACATGGGTGACGGCGCTCCAGGCCGACAGCAAAGACCGTCTGTGGGTTGCCGGGAACCAGGGGGTGACCCGCATCGACGACCCTGCCTCGGCCAAACCGCACATGGTCGATTACACAGTGGCGAACGGCCTTTCCAGCAACTTAGTGGGGAGTATCACCGAGGACCTCCTGGGCCGGATCTACCTGGGGACTGGGCACGGCGTGGACTGCATCTATCCTGGCGACCTGTCGCACATCCGGCACTACACAAACGCGGATGGCCTCGCGCGAGGCGGGGTGTTGGCGGCCTTTTGCGATCGCCATGGCGTACTCTGGTTTGGCACACGCGAAGGACTCTCCCGGCTGGAGCCGGAGCCAGAGCGGCCTCAGTCGCCCCCGCCCGTGCTCATCAGCGGGTTGCGCGTTCGTGGCGCGCCGTTTCCCATTTCCAATCTCGGCGAGACCTCGCTTGCCGGCATCGACCTCCCTGCGGACCGGAACCAATTGGAGCTGGAGTTCGTGGGTCTCGGTTTTGGCGCGGGCGGGGCGCTGCGCTATCAGTACCGGTTGGACAGCACGGATCCCGATTGGAGCCCGGATACCGATCGGCGCACGGTGAATTATGCCAGCCTCAGTCCCGGCAGCTATCGCTGGCAGGTGCGCGCCCTGACGTCGGACGGCATCGCCGGCGCGCCGGCGACGGTGGCATTCACTATTCTGGCGCCCGTGTGGCAGCGCTGGTGGATGCGGCTGCTGATGTTGATTGCCGTTTCCTGGCTGCTGTACGGCATCTACCGCTACCGCATGGCGCGGCTATTGGAGGTGGAGCGGCTGCGCACGCGCATCGCCACCGACCTGCATGACGATATTGGCAGTACCTTGTCCCAGATCGCCTTGCTCAGCGAGGTGGCCCAGCGCCGCTCCGCCGCGGCGGAGCGCGAGGAGCCGCTCGCCGATATCGCCAATCTCTCGCGCGAACTGGTCGATTCGATGAGCGACATTGTGTGGGCCATCGACCCCGAGCAGGATCGGCTCGGCGATCTGAGCCATCGCATGCGGCGCTTCGCCAGCGACCTGTTCAGCCACAACGGCTCTCTTGTGCGGATCGACCTGCCTGGGGAAAACCAGAATCCGCACATTGACGCCCACATTCGCCGCCAGGTCTTCCTGATCTTCAAAGAAAGCCTGCATAACGCGGCGCGGCATTCCCGCTGCACCGAGGTGGATCTGAAATTACGCCTGGCCGCCGGCTGGCTGGAACTATCCATTGCGGACGACGGTCTGGGCTTCGATTCACTGCATGCCGGCCGCGGACATGGCTTGGCTAGCATGCGCCGGAGAACCGGGCTTCTGGGTGGCGACCTGGTGGTGGAATCTGCTCCGGGGTGCGGCACCACGGTCCGCCTGCGGGCGCCATTGGCCCGGCGATCCGCGCCATTTTGGAAAAGATCCCCACACAAATGGGTGGCGGACTCCCGCCTGATCCGGCGTATGATGAAAGGCCGCGGCTGAAAGCGTAGCCGGTATTGCCCGCCATGTCCAGCCCCAACCTGTCCAACAATGTTGCGCTCAAAGTCGCGATCGTGGAGGATCAGCCCAGGATCCGGGAATCGCTGCGTATTCTAATCGGCGGCACCGAGGGTTTCCGCTGTACCGCGGACTTCGAATCCATGGAGGACGCCCTCGCGAAGATCGGCGGAGATCTTCCCGATGTGGCACTGGTGGATATCGGCTTGCCTGGGATGTCCGGCATTGATGGCATTCGCGCCTTGAAGAAAAGTTATCCGGGCCTGACCGTGCTCATGCTGTCGGTTTACGACGACGACAAGCGGATCTTCGACGCCTTGTGCGCTGGCGCTTGCGGATACTTGCTGAAGAAAACCCCCCCGGCGCGCCTGTTGGAGTGTTTGCAGGAAGCCGCCGCTGGCGGCGCACCGATGTCGCCCGAAGTGGCGCGTCGCGTGGTGTCCCTGTTCCGCGAGATCCGCCCGCCAGAGGACCCCGGCTGCCAGTTGACACCGCACGAAATCCGCCTGCTGAAGCTGCTGGTGGAAGGACACAACTACAAGACCGCGGCGGCGGAACTGAATCTCAGCGTGAACACCATCCGGTTCCACATGAAGAGCGTCTACGAGAAGTTGCAGGTCCATTCCAAATCCGAAGCCGTGGCTAAAGGGCTTCGCCAGCGCATCGTCCGGTAAGCGGAACCACGAAACCACAAACCTGCATACTTGGGTGGTGACGGGCGCACCGGGGTTGCTGTTCAATTGACAGAGAGGGAAACCAAGACTCTGTATTAGTAGCCTCTTCCGCTCGGCCGTCAAAAGAACACGGTCTACCACTCAACTCACGGAAGAAGCCGCAGATAGGAAATCACATGATAGTTTCCGGCAGATTCTGCGCCACGACTAGTGGCCTGTCGCAGGGAGATCGTTAGCACTATTTGAACTGATCGAAAGGGGACTATGTCAGTTAACAAACTCTCGGAAGCAATCGGCGTCGGAAGAATTTCCACGGGGCGAGCTGTTGCGTCGGCTTCGCGGGTTCTCGCTGTCCTCCTCGCGCTGGTGGCCACGCCGTCCATCTTGTGCACGAATGGATTCGCTGCCTCTCGCCTCGTGCTGGACGATTTTACGTCGGGCCCGTATTCTAAAACGCTTAAGGTCATCGGTGCATCTGACCTCCATTACGAACCCTTGGCGGCGGGCAGCCCGCTGGGGGCGGCTCGCCAAACCGATTTTTCCCTCGGGCCAAATCCGTATAACCAGTCGAACACCCTTAGCATCGGCAAAGGCGTTTTCGTCGTGGATACCGCTGTCGGTGCCGTTACCGCCATAAGTATCGGCTACGGGCAGACCCTAACAGGCGTGCAGACTCCATTGGGCCTGAACCTCGGCGGATATTCGGGTTTCCAACTGAACATTGCCGGCATTGCCACTTCCGAATCCCTGATCGTGGTGATGACAGTGTGGCCACACAGCGGCGGATATTTCGACATCGAGGTCGTGCTACCACCTTCGGGAAATCCGATCCCTGAAGTTTTTCCGTTCTCAAGCTTTAACCAGGGAGGCGGCGGAGGCAGCCTCACTCAGTCCGACGTAAGCAATATTGACTACATTTCGATACAGGCGCAGGGCGGCGGCTTCGCTAGTTTCGCATTTACCTCCTTCGAGGCGATCGAATAGGTTTGGTAGGCCAGACCAGGCGGGTCTAACCATGCGATTCAGCCAATGGGAAATAACACGGCGACAACCAGTAGAAAGGATAAACACGCATATGATGAAACTTACGGCTTTCCATACCCTGTTGACCTCAACGAGAAAGACGATGTTACACTCCGTCTCTTTCTTTTTAGCAATCTCTTTAACAATGCTCAGCTTCGGCTCCGGGTCGGCAGCCTGGGCGCAAAACACCGCTTACGGGACCGATGCCCTGAGCCACAATACTACCGGAACCGACGACAGCGCGTTCGGCTTCAGCGCGCTGTTCCAAAACACTACGGGCTCCGGGAACACAGCGACTGGATGGTATGCGCTCTACTTCAACACCACGGGTTATAACAACACGGCGACTGGCATAGCAGCGCTCGAAGGCAACGGCACGGGCATAGGCAATACGGCGACTGGCGTAGGTGCGCTCGCAAACAACGGCAAGGGCAAAACGAACACGGCGGCTGGGTGGCAAGCGCTCTACTTCAACTCGGGTAACGATAACACCGCGATCGGCGCCTTCGCGCTCCAAGACAACGGCTCGGGCAGCAGCAATATCGCCATCGGTGTTGAGGCCGGCCTTTATCTCACGACCGGCAGCAACAACATAGAGATCGGCAACCAAGGCAACGCGGCCGAAGCCAACACCATCCGCATCGGTGCGGAGGGCACGCAGACCGCCACTTACATCGCAGGCATCTTCGATACCTCGGTAACCGGAGGCTGCGCGGTGATGGTCGCAAGCACCGGTCAGCTCGGGTGCGTTACGTCATCGGCGCGCTACAAGCGCGACGTGAGGGATATGGGCGACTCGAGCGATAAGCTGATGAAGCTGCGGCCGGTTACCTTCCTATACAAGGCCGACGAAACTGGCGCCCGGCAATATGGGCTGATCGCCGAGGAAGTCGAGAAGGTCTACCCGGAGCTGGTGATTCACGATGCCGACGGCAAAGTCGAAACGGTTGCCTATCATATGCTTCCCGCGATGCTGCTCAATGAGGTACAGAAGCAAGCGCGCTCGAATCAGCAACTCGCCCGCCAGCTCGATCAAAAAGACGAACAGATCGCTACGTTGCAGCGCCAGATAGTCGCGATACAAGGGAAAAACGCCCAAATCGAGGCGCTGGCCGCGCGTCTCGACGTGCTCGAACGGCAGGCGCATGCGTCAGAGCGAGACCGCCTGGTCGCAGCGTCGCACTAAACGGAAATGCCGGCTCACTTGCCGACCCGGATGGAGTTCGAGGCTCGAAGCTGCGATGAAAAGCGCGAGACCAGGCAGTCACATTTCTCAGAGCAGCAGGTCTTGGCCGGTGGTGAAGCCCCGTTCTAGGTAGTCAGCCCCCTTTTGTCCGTCCGGTCTTGGACATATCCACAGACGGAATGGGTGGCGGTATTCGGAATGAACTGGCGGTAACGGCTATGAATCCTGAAATCAGCGGATTACGGCTAAGTAGTTGGAGGCGCGGGTCGGGATCGAACCGACGAATAAAGGTTTTGCAGACCTTTGCCTTACCACTTGGCTACCGCGCCGATCTGCCTTTAAAAATACCGCGACGCGCGGCCCCAAGTCAATCTCGCACCACCGGCAAGACCACCTGTGAAGGACGCCGCGCGTCGTGGTAGATGGTCTGCGACGCCTTGCGCAATTCGGTCTCGTCGGCGATCGGGCGGCCCGTGTTGGGGTTCCGGTCGAAGCGCGGAAAGTTGCTGCTCGATATCTCCATGCGGATGCGATGGCCCTTCTGAAACACGTTGCCGGTCACGCCGGCGTCGATCGTCAGCTTGCAGATTTCGCCGGGAGCGGCCAACTCCGCTTTCTCCAGCGATTTCCGGTAGCGCAGCCGCAGAATGCCGTCCGTCAAGCTTTGCGCGCGCCCGTCGGGAAACACGTCCACCAGCTTCGCCGTGAAGTCCGTGTCGCGCGCGGAAGTCGCGGCGTACAGCACCACCTGCACCGGCCCGATCACTTCGACATCTTTTTTCAGCGGCGCCGTGGTGTACACCAGCACGTCGCGCCGCTGTTCCACGGTGCGCTGGTCCATAGGTCCCCACGGAAACACTTTCGGGTTGCAACAGATTGCGCCGCCCGTGGTCGGGACGGGATTTTGGGGATCGAACACGAACTGGTCGGGCGCCCGCCGAGCGCTTTGCGGGCCAAGCTCGCGCAGATCCAGCTTGCCATCGCCGGATAGCGTATTGGCATGTCCGCGGCTCGCCAGGTAGAAACGCATCGGCTGCGCGCGGGGCGGCCATTCCTGCGCATCCCGCCAGCGGTTGACTCCCATCACAAAAAATCTCACCGGAGGCTTGGAAAGCAGCGGCACGTCTTTGTTCTTCAGAAACTGGTCGAACCACTGCAACTGAATTCCATGCAGCGCCACGAGCGCGTCCGGTCCGAAATCCACGCCGTCGAATTTGCTCGACATGTTGTGCGGCCACGGGCCGATCAGAATCCGGTCGACGCCGGAGTTTTTGCGCAAGCTCGCATATGCTTCCAGATCGCTTTCCACGAAGTTGTCGAACCAGCCCCCCACCGAGAACACCGGCACGCGGATCTTGTCCAGGAGCTCTCGCGCGCTGATGGATTTCCAGAATGAATCGTAAGCCGGGTGCGCCACCGCCTCCTGATACATATCCGAAGTCTGGCCGGTGGCCGCCACATCCGCGGTACGCAGCGGCAGGTGCAGCGTGAATTTGCCGGGATCGGGATGGAACCCGGGCGCCCGCAGGTTCTCCGACATCCACAGCAGGCGCTGGCCCAACTTCATCGCGCCGCCCGTGGAATAGAAGCGATCGCGGTAGTCGTCGTCGCCGGAGGCGGCCGGAAAAATTGCTTTCAAGTGCGGGTTGTTGAGCGCCGCCACCTTCCACTGCACGATGCCCAGGTACGAGCCGCCCATCATTCCCACCCTGCCATTCGACCAGGACTGGCGGGCAATCCAGTTCAGCGTGTCGTCGCCATCGGCCGGCTCTTGCTCCAACGGACGGAAGACGCCTTCCGACGCATAGCGTCCGCGCACGTCCTCGATCATGACGGCATAGCCGTGCTCCACGAAATCCTGGTAACGCGCTATGCTATGCCCCTTTCCATAGGGCGTGCGCAGCAGAATGGTGGGGTAGCGGCCCAGTTCCTCCGGCCGGAGAATATTGGCGGAAAGACGCACACCGTCCCGCATGGGCACGGCAATGCCGAAGCTCTCGACAGCGTCCGGCGCCGCGAACAACGCGCGGGCGCAGAACAAAAGCACTACTGGCGATAGGCGCACAACGTTTCCCAATACTGTTCGGCGATTCGAGCGGCCCGGTGATGCTCAACGATGTAGCCGGACCCGCGTAGTCCGATTTCACCCGCGCATTCTTTTACCGATGTTAGCAGAAGCATGTGGTGCAACAGGGAATCCTCTTCCGCCAAACCCGGCTCGATGCGCAGGCAAGCGGTCTTCGGGTAACGCGAGTTCTCCTCGGCGTCGGTTAACAGGACGGGCTTGCCGGCGCCCATCAGGCGAATGGCGATGCCGGAGGTCTCCCCCGCGGCGGGTGATCGCAGGTTGATGCACGCGTCCACTGCCAGCGCCGCGCGCCAGAAATCCCGCTCGGGCAGATACGGCAGCCGCACGATTCCCGGCCCACTTAACAGGGGAACCACCGCGCGCGCCAGATCCGAGGACACGAAAGCGCCCGCGATCAGAAGCCACGCATCCGGCCGGAGTTGCCGCAGCCGGGCAAAGGCGCGCAGGATGCCAAAGAGACGCTTGGACTCCCGCAGGTAACCAAACACGCCGAAGAGGAACCCGTGCAACGGCACTCCCAGGCGTTGCCGCATCCGGATTACTTCCCAATCGGCCGGCAGTTCCGGCGAGGCGAACAGGTGCGGGATCTCCACCACGGCGGCGCCGGGAAAGTGTTCGTGGACCATACGCGCCGCGGCCGGGTTATGCACCACCACCGCGCGCGAGCGCTCCGCGATGCGCTTCAGCATGGGGTAATCGAAGTAGCGCCGGTCGAATCCCGAACCGGCTCGCCTGCGCCACAGCTCTTCGGCGAGTTGCCGGTTCCATTCGCCATAGTTGTAAACGAACTCGTCGACATAGGCGGTGCGGTCGAGCGCGCCAAGGAAGAAATGATGGAGCACGGCGTCATGCAGCACCACGATGCCGGGTTGCGCCAGCGCGCGATTGTAAATGCTGCGGTGGAGCTGATTGTTGCCCAGGTGATACAACGCGATATCGGCTTGGCGCGCATCCGGCTCCACGTTGCCGTGCCGGCGCAAAGCCGCCATCAGGGCCGCCGCGTAATCGGCCACCCCGGTGCGCGCGGGCGGCCACGGCGCGTAGCAGCCGACCTTCACGGCTTCTTGCGTCTCCCGAACAGGGCCGTCCCCACCCGCACGAACGTAGCGCCCTCTTCGATGGCGGCCTCGAAATCGTGCGACATGCCTATGGAAAGATGCAGCAGGCCGTGCTCGTTGGCAAGCTCGCGGAGACGGCGGAAGTAGGGTCGCGACACTTCCTGGTCCTCGGACCATGGCGGCATCGTCATCAGGCCGAGCAGCCGCAAGTTGGTGCAATCGTGGACTGCTGCGATGAGATCCGGAAGCTCCTCGGGCGCCGCGCCGGCTTTAGCCTCTTCCGGCGATAGCTTCACTTCGAGCAGGATATCCAGAGGCTTGCCGGCTTCGTTCAGCCGGCGGGCGAGCTTGGCCGAATCCACCGTGTGGATGGAATGAAAGATCTCAGCGGCGCGGCGGCTTTTATTGGCCTGCAGGTGCCCGATCAGGTGGAAGCGCGACTCGCCCAGGTCGCTTACTTCCGGGAATTTGGTTTCAAACTCCTGCACGTAACTTTCGCCGAAATCGCGCAGGCCGAGCGCGTATGCATCGCGAATGATCTGAGCCGGAAAGATCTTGGTCACCGCTATCAGCGTGATTTTCGCCGGATCGCGGCGCGCCCGGTCCGCCGCTCTGGCGATGCGGCTCCGGACCTCGGCCAACCTCTGCTCGAGCGTATCCATTAAGAATTGCGGGATAACAGTCCATTGTCACACGCCTGCAGGCTGGGGCGTCTGGGATGGTTGGCAGGCGAAAGCGCCTGCCCCACCAGCCCGCTTCACAGAATAATGATCGTTTCCTAACGACTTCCTTATGGCCCGCTGTCTATCGTGTGAAGAGGCGAACGCTATGCAGAGCCGAATTGCGTTTTTGCGGGATGGTACGCGGTTGCCCCTGGAGGCGGAATCGCGGGAGCGGCCCCTGGAGTTGGTGGTGCCGTACACCAGTCCTGCGTTGGCCGCCCAAGCATTGGCGGAGGCGCTCAAACTGGCGCAGGGTTTCGACGCGGCGGTGACATTGATGGCCGTGCACGTGCTACCGTATCCTTCGCCGCTCGAATGCCAGGAGGGCATACGGCAACGGCTGGAAGCGGAGTTGAAAACTGTGGCGCGCACCAGCACGGTTTCGGTCCGCGTCAAGCTGGTTTTCGCGCGCGATCGCGAAGAGGCGTACCTCGGTCTGTTGCCCCGCCGTTCGCTGGTCGTGATTGGGACGCGGGATCGCTGGTGGCGAACGCGCGAGGAACGCCTAGCGCGGCGGCTCGCCGCCGACGGCCATAGCGTCGCCGTAGTTAAGGTGAAATGAAATGATGCAGGATCTGTTCTTCGTCGTCATCACTATCTTGTTTTTCCTGATTAGTTGGGCGTACGTGCGGGGTTGCGACCGCCTCTAGGAGCTCCATATGGAATACATATTCGCCGCTATCATTGCCGTCGTGTTGGGAGCGTACCTGATTTACGCGCTCTTGCGGCCGGAGCGCTTTTAGGCCTGACCGGCAGGCGCGAAACCTGCCATAAAACAAGAGAACAAGCCAATGACTTCAATCGGACTTTTTCAAATCTTCCTCTTCTTCTTGGTTCTGCTGGCTCTCACCAAGCCGATGGGCATATTCATGGCGCGCCTGTTTGAAGGGGAGCGCACCTTCCTGCATCCGGTGGTGCGTCCGCTGGAGCGGCTGCTCTACCGGCTCGGCGGCGTCGACGAAACCGCTGAACAGCACTGGACGCACTACGCCGGCTCGCTGCTGGCGTTCAGCCTGGCGGGCATCCTGCTCACTTACTTGATCCAGCGAATCCAGGGAATGCTGCCGTTCAACCCGCAGGGCTTCGGGGGCAAACTGATCACGCCGGATCTGGCCTTCAACACCGCTGTGAGTTTCGGGACTAACACCAACTGGCA
>Ga0181518_10000038_pt1 | contig 140846 bp, 133 predicted proteins | sample PEATcosm2014_Bin_28_FD_119751 | JGI IMG/M metagenome (GOLD analysis project Ga0181518, IMG submission 119751) | Peatland microbial communities from MTU Mesocosm Facility, Houghton, MI, USA - PEATcosm2014_Bin01_60_metaG | ecosystem: Environmental > Terrestrial > Soil > Wetlands > Peat | place...
CACGGGAATCATAATCCGCGTGTCGGGGGTTCGAGTCCCTCCTCCGGCATCGCTCAACCCCTGGCGGTGGAAGACGACCCGTCGGTAGAGAACATCGAGCGGCGAAAGAAGCTCGTGCTCCGCGTAGCGGTCTCCGAGCACCGCGCCTATGCTCGCGCGGCCGGCGGCAAGATCGTGCATCTCTACAAGTATCCACTCAGGGGCGTGCCGGGTGAGATCGAGGCCACGCAAGACATCGGCCTCGTATCCCTCAACGTCCAGTGAGAGGAGATCGACTCGTGTGACCCCGGCCTCGTCCAAGACATCGCTGAGCGGTCGAGCAGCCACGCGTTCGACGCGGTGATCGCGCCAGCCCAAGACCAGCCCGCCCGTAACCCACTCGCCGTCGGGTCCATGCAAGCCACGAACCGACGTGAACAGGTCCCCAAACTCCATCTCGACATCCGGCTCCTGGTAGTCGAACGGCACCAACGCGCATTCGAACAGCCGCGCCTCGGGCCGATTGCGTCGCGCCTCTGCCGCCATCTCTGGCATTGGCTCGACGAGTATGCCGGCCCACTGTCTGAATCGCGATAGATAGTAGGTGTTCGACTGTGTATAGCCATCAGCCCCACCTGCTTCGACGTAGAAACCGGAGTCACGATCCATGATCGCGTCCAGCTTGCGGTCCATCTCGTGTAGTGCCGGACGTGAGTACCTCGCCGACCCAAGGCGCTCAAACGCTCGCCGCTTCGCGCGGGCACGGGCGCCCCGCGCACGAATTACGGCCTCGCGAAGGCCAACGACCCGAAGCGCGCGCGTCCGTAGCCGTGCGAGCTCGAACATGATGCGGGATCCAAGAGAAATGTCCCCGTGGCGCATTTGACAGAACCATACCCACCACCTGAACTTCTGTGCGGTCCGCACCACCAGGTGGGCAGGGCGCTCACAGGCGCTGCACGGGTGCTCAGCCACGCTGACGATGCTTGCCGGTGCCGCGTCTGATCGTAAACGGGTAGGCATCGACCAGAACACCGGCGCGTGCCGCGTGAGCGTTGTAGTCGACCACCCCAATGGTCCAGTTGCCGGGCGCCATTCTCGCCGGCAGTCTCGCGCAGCCTCCGCCCACGCCCGAGCGTGTGTCGATCAGCGCCTCGCCCCTGTACCCAGGACCGGTGAGCTCAACGCTGGCGGTCCCGGCGGTCGTTAGGCGCCCGCCGGCGAAGCAGAGGAGCTTTCCGGCTCCGGGGGCGAGGTCGTCGACGAGCAGCGGGCGAACTGTGGCGACGGGGAAGCCGTACTTCACCAGGGCGTGCGCCGCGACTCGGGCCGCCCGTCGAGAGAGCACGCGTGGTCCGAACGCCAAATCCCGCTTGGAAGCGAGCCGCGTGACCTCGAGCGGGGCGATCGGCAGCGCTTCGAATATGGCTGAGGCAGGTAGCAATCTGCTCGCGCTGAACAGCCCCGTTACGATGTGAAAGCCCTTGGAGACGAGGTGTCCGGCGCCGGCGATGATGTGGCCGCCGGTATGCACCACCCAGACCCCGCCGTCGTATATTCCGGAAACGACATGGCCGACGCCGTTCGCCACCCATTTTACGGCCGCCTTGAGCTTGTCGGCAACGTAGGACGCGACCTGGCCAAGCAGCTGTGGGGCCTCGGCTGATACGAGCTGGCCGAGCAGCTGGGCGATCGGAATGCCCTGGTTGACCGCGACGTTCCACAGCGTTTTTGCACTCAGGGCCAGGTGGACGTACTGCGCCGTGGTGGCCGCTATTTCGGCGGCCTGAAGCGTGTCGAGCGCATCCACGACCAGCGCCGTGTCGACACCATCTGTGAGCACGTCGCTGACTGCCGCAACCGCGCCCTCAGCGAGCTTCTCGCCCGCGTAGGTCACCGCCTGGGCTATGTAGAGCTTGACGTTCAGATCGAGTCCACCATCGATCTGTACCTCCGGCACGACGGGGCCCGTCGTCGGCAGCGCGACAGGTGGCAGCTTCGCTTCGATCGACGCGACGGGGACCGAGAACGCCGCTTCCAATGGCTTGTCTTCACCATCGTCGATCGTCGGCGCTCCGAGCAGGCCGAGTTGCGCCTCGAAGCCGATGCTGGTTCCATCGAACAGGCCGGCGGTCGGAGCAGTGGATGCGCCCTGCCACTGGAAGTCGAGGAGGCTGAACGACAGTGGACCGAAGGTGAGAAAGCTTGCGCCGCTGCTCTGGTTGACAACAGGCTGAGGGTCGGTTGGCTGGACCCGCGCACTCACGCTGAGACTCGGCGACAGTTCAGCGCCGAAGGGAATCTCGAGCAGGTCCGGGGTGGGGGTCTGAAGGCGCAGAGACCGCGGAATCGGCGCACTGTAGAGGGTCACGAACGCATTGTTGGGCGCCGTGCGAGCGCCTTCCTCAGCCAGCGTGGTGAGTCTTCCGGAGAGCTCACCTGAGCTCGCTTCGAGTGCCTGGCCGCCGGAAAGCGACGCCCAGTGTTCCCAGTAGGCGAGGTAGTTTTCGCTGGTGTCGTGGTAGGAAACCATCTCGAGCGGCTTTCCATCGCTCTTCAGCTGCGCCAGGACTGACTGGAAGTCGAGGTTGTCTCCCGGCGCCCAGACGGTGTCTGGGATGCCCCACGTTCCTGGCAGTTCTTCCCCGGTGTCCCAGGGTTCCGGTTCGACCCAGTCGCTTTCCGGGATGCCTTCGTCGAGATTGTCGTCGTGGGGCACGTTGTCCGCGACCAAGACGATCACGTGGCTGGCTTCGGGCCGCCAGCCAACCGAGGGGTTGGTGTCGGTCTCCCAGAGCGCGCGTCCATACGCTTCGGGCCCGTCACCACCCCCTTCAGCCGAGAGCCCGGATATGGCGTTGCTTACAGCCGAGACGTTCGACGTCAGCGGAACATCGAGCCGCCACGGCTCATCCGAGGATTCCGGATCGTAGATCGAGCCTCCGTAATCACGCACCTCGGCCAAGCCGAAATGCACGTCCGGGAGCGAGCCCCCGATGCTCGCCATGACTTCGCTGATTTCGGTCTTTGCTTCTTCGAGCGCCCCCGACATCGACCCGCTCGTATCGAAAACGAACATGACGTCCGTTTGGGGCGGCGTCATCGCGCTGGCCGCAACCGACCCGAAAATCAACAGTCCGCCAGTCGCCACACAGATCGCGACGATGGCGCGAAGCCCCTTCAAGACGGCCCCCGTAGCGCAGGCAAACCCGCCCCGAAATCATCAGCAGAAGATCTGAGCTTGCCAGCGAACGCACCGGCGCAACGAGGCCCGTGAGGTGTATCCGCGCGCCTGAGCATGGCGCGCAAAATACCAGAGATCGGAATGAGAGGGCCAATCGGCCATCTCACTCATACGGGTGCGATATCCCCTACCCCTGCTCGTCATCCCGCCGATACCCGAGCCGCGCTGAGATCCGATCGGCCGTGGAGACGACGTGTGGCGCGAGCGCGTCGACGAGCTCCTCCAGGGAGATCATCGAGCTGTGCGCGGCAAGCCCGACCGCGGCGACGACGTCGCGCGCCTCGTTGCGAACGGGCACGGCGATCGCGTAGATCTCCGGCGCGAGCTCCTGGTCGTCGACCGCGAAGCCCGCCGACTGGATCTCCTCGAGCTCGTCCATCAGCGCTCTCTTGCCGGTGATCGTGTTGGGGCCGCGTTTCGTCAGCTTCGCGTTGGCGATCAAATCGCGCTGCTCAGACTCGGGCAGGTTGGCCAGCAGCAGCTTGCCCATTGACGTGCAGTACGCGGGCAGGCGCGAGCCCGTGTGCAGGTCCAGGCCGGTCTCATCCACGCCACGACGGAAGCTGCGCACACGGTCGACGAACAGGACGTCGGCGCCGTCCAGGACACCGAGGCTCGTCGTGTAGGAGGTCCGCTGGCGCAGCTCTTCGAGATACGGGTGCGCGTGCTCGCGCAGGCCCGTCGAGTTCAGGGCCGACATCCCCAGGTCCGTCACGCGCAGCCCCAGGCGGTACTTGCGCGAGGCGCCCTGCTCCAGGTAGCCGAGCGCCACCAGCGTGATCACGTAGCGGTGCGTCGTCGAGCGGCTCATGCCGAGGTCATCGGCGATGTCCGCGATCCCGAGCACGGGACGCTTGGGGGTGAAGCAGCCAAGGATCGCCAGACCGCGCTCCAGCGACTGCGAGTAGCGCGGTTCGCGCAGGCTGGGAACCGACCACGCCGGCTCGCGCGCGGCGCTGGCGGTCTTTACGATTGTTGAGCTGGTTCTGGGCATTGGATCTCACTTCCTGGTTATCTTCGGCGGGCCCTCTGGGGGAGAGTTCAGCAGGATGATATATGGATCATAGTTCGATATATCCTCTCATGCGCCATGAAGACTGGAGTCTCCAGTTATAGGGCCCTCCCGCCCGGCCCTCGCGCCCCGCTCCCGATGAGCCTGGCCGAGCTCGCCGACGAGCCCGGCCCGCACGAGGCACCGACTCAAGCGCTCCCATCGGATTCGCTCAGGCGCTCCGCTTCTATACCCCGGACGCGCCTCGTCATGCACGCATGGGTTACTGCCGCCCACCGTGCGGTGCCCGCAGCCGCTACTTGTTTGGCGTAGAGCACTCAGCAGCTGTGCGGACGCAGCAACGCGGGCGCGCGAGCCAACTCCCCTGACCCGGCGCGGCGGCGTCCTTCGCCGGCGGCGAGCTTCGCCTCGTAAAGGTGTTTGTCGGCCCGCGCAAGCGGAACGTCCAGCGTCTCGCCCGAGCGCCACTCGCTGATGCCGATCGACCAGCCGACCGGATCGTCGTCGCTGCGGAGGCGTTCGACCGCCGCCTGCGCGCCGGCGGGCCCGGTGCAGGGGAGCAGCAGCACGAACTCGTCGCCGCCGTGACGGGCGAGGATGTCGCTCGGTCGCATCCGCTCGCGCCACTGCCGGCCAAGGGCCGCCAGCAGCTGGTCGCCGGCGGCGTGGCCGGAGCGGTCGTTGACCTGCTTGAAGTCGTCGAGGTCGATCACCGCGATCGTCAGCGCTGCGCCCGTGCGGTCGGCCAGCGCCCGCTCGCGCAGCGCCGCCGCCAGGAACCCGCTGCGGTTGAGCAGGCCGGTGAGGTAGTCGGTGCCGATCTGGCGGCGCAGGCTCTCGCTGAGGTTGCCCAGCAGGATGCAGATCGACCAGATCGTGACGGTCACGACCAGCCAGTAGATGGTCACGCTCGAGAGCTTGCCGAGCAGCAGTCCCACGCCGAAGCCGACCGAGATCAACAGCCCCTGGACGTTCACGGCGCGACGGGGGAAGAAGTGGGCCGCGTAGATGGCGATCCACGGGTAGGCGAAGGCGGCGAGCATCATCCCGCCGTGGGTGCTCGCGCGCGTGATCAGCGCGCTCGTCACCAGCGATCCGGTGGCCGCCAGCAGCTCGAAGCCCAGCAGCGAGATGCGGTTCGCCAGCAACCACACCCCGGCAGCCCCCACGAACGCCAGCACGCCCGCGCCGGCGACGAGCCCCGTCGGCTCGGTGGCGCTGATCGGGAAGACGACGGTCGCGAAGCACACGAGCCCCTTGAACGCGTACAGCAGCGCCAGCGACCACGCGATCGCGGGGCGACCGACCGTGAGACGCCGCGCGAGCGCGCGCAGCAGCGCCGGCCCGCTCGCCGCCGGCGACGGGCTGTCCGCAGCGAGCCTCGCCCCACCGGGGTCCGACGCCTGCGCCAGCAGCTGAGATGATCCTGTGCGCATCCGCTTCCCAGCTCTTCGGACCGCCGCCGCCGGCGCTTGAGCGCGGACGGGCCCGATCCGACAGACGAAGGCGAGCCGCGTCGCGTCCGAGTCATAAGATCGTGGCGTCGGGCAGCCGTCTTCCACGTCATCAACGCGACCCACGAGAGGAGTCGAGCAGTGCCCCAACTCGCCGGATACAGGGACGAAGGGATGTTCGGCTCGATCGAGACGGTGGGCGCCGCAGGCGTCTTCGGCCAGGTGATGGGCCTGGTGGCTGTCACGCTCGCCTTCTTCACGCTCGGTGCCTACCTCGGGCGCGAAGTCTCAGAGGGGGCGTCGATCGTCTGCTTCATCGGCGGCTTCGTCTGCATCATCGGCCTGAACGTCGCGCGCCGCTCGGAGCTGCTGTCGATCACGCTGCTGTTCGCCGCCGGCCTGCTACTCGGCCTCGGGCTCGGCGGCGTGCTGAATCGCTACGTCGAAGCCGAGCCGGACGCGGTCTGGCAGGCGGCGGCCGCGACCGCGCTGTTCGTCGGCGGCCTCGGCAGCACCGGCTACGCGATCCGCAGGGACCTCTCCGGCGGCTACCGCATGCTGTTCTTCCTGCTGCTCGCGCTGATCGTGTTCGGATTGATCACGATCTTCGTCTCGATCCCCGGCGGCAACGTCATCTACGCGTTGCTCGGCCTGGGCATCTTCGGCGCCTACACGGTCCTCGACTTCAACCGCATGCGCCGCGCGGGAATGCAGGAAGCGGTCCCGCTCGCCGCGGGGATCTTCCTCGACGTCGTCAACATCTTCCTGTTCTTCCTGAGGCTCTTCGGCGGCGGACGCAACTGACGCCCGCCGCTCCGCGCTTGACATAGCCCTCGCGCGGGGCTCCAGATAGAAACACGAGCTGCCTTGTTGCCTACGCCGCTTCCACGGCCGCGGCCAGCTCGACCATGCTCACTTCCAGGGCCGCTGCGATCTCGCGCACGGTCGCCCATGCGGGGCTCGCCTGCCCGAGCTCGATCCGTGCAAGTGAGCCGGTCGTGATCCCTGAACGGTACGCGAGTGCTTCCTGAGTGGCGCCCCGCTCCAAGCGCAGGCGGCGCAAAACGGCAGCGAGGGCGGGGTCGGGCGCAAGGTACCTCGGCATGCAGTAAACATCGCACGCCATGCACGTCTAGGTCCATGTGCTTCACGACCCATCGTCAACTCCACATCGTACACCACTGTACGTCGGGGACGCGACCACCCTGACGCCCGCGTGCCGGCCTGACCGCCCGGCGCCGCCGAGCTTCCCTCGCAGCACGCCCGTCATGGTTGCCGCCCGTTGGTCGCGGCCACGTCCGGGGGGGCGCGGCGGTATCGCCGCGAGCGCGGGTGCTGCTCCAGCAGCCCCACAGCCATCCACGTGCCGATGTAGCGATGCGTCGTGCTCGGCGACAGGTCGAGCTGCCTTGCCACGTCCGTCAGCTCGCGCTCGCTGCCATCGGGAGGGAACGCGCCGAGCACCAGCAGCGCGCGCAACGTCGAGCGCGAGTACGCGGCGTCGTCGAGCAGGGGCAGCACCGCGCCGCGCAGCTCTCCGAAATCGTCGAGCCCCGCCGGCAGCGCGGTCAGGCCTGGCGGCACCGACGCCTCGCGCACCACGCGCGCGACCTGCCAGTCGGTGAGCGTGATCGTCACGCCTCGATCGTCGCTCAACGCGGCACCCCCCAACCACCCCCGCCCGCCGACCGGGCGGGATTTTTCGCGCCATTCGTCATGTCGGAGCGATCATGCCGACTGCCCGCGCGCTTGAATAGTCACGCGTGACGGGTTGTCAATTAGGAAACAGCCGGCCAGGGAAATCCGGCTTCCGGTGTTCCGAATCGCACGAGTCGAACCGGCATTCTGCTCAGCGAAGCGACCGGGTTTGGCGTATGGTTCGGCTGGCCAAGATCGGAGCAGACGGAGCAGATGAGGAGCGATGTCCGGGAGGAGCGCCGGCAAGGAGCAGTTGAGCGGGTCACCCCTGCAGGGGGTGCTGCTTGCCCTCCTGCTGGGTGAGCAGGAGCAGCAGCTCCACGGTTACATGCTGACCACGCTCGTCGAGCGCCGCCTCGGCCCCGCCTGGGGCGTCACGCGTCAGAGCGTCTACGGCGCGCTCAACCGCCTCGAAGAGGAAGGTCTCGTCTCCTCCATGTGGAAGACCGCCACCGAGCGCGGCCGCGGTCACGGACAGCGGGTGTACGCCGCGACCGACAGCGCGGAGACCGCGCTCTCGGGATGGATGCGCAGCCCCGTCACCAAGGAGCCCGTGCGCGTCGAGCTGCAGGCGAAGATCGCGATGTCGCGCGCGCAGGATGCGCCGCAGCTGCTGGGCGCGCTCGACGCATATGAGCGCGAGTGCTTCGAGATGTTGCGCCAGACCAACGAAGCGGAGGTCCCGATGGCCTCGTGGGCGGGCCTGGCGTTGAACCTGACGCGGATGGCCGTCGACGAGAGCCTGCAGGCCGAGCTGCGCTGGATCGCCACCGCGCGCGCCTGGATCAAGGACTTCCTCAGCGAGATCCCCGCCGAGCCGTTGGCATGAGCCTGCTGTCGCTCGAGCGCGTCTGCAAGCGCTATCCCGACGGGCGGCGAGAGCTCACCGTCCTCGACGACATCTCGCTCGAGGTCGACGAGGGCGACTTCGTGGGCATCTGGGGTGTGCGACGCTCGGGCAAGAGCACGCTCCTGCAGATCGCCGCGGGAAAAGAGCGTCCCGACGAGGGCGCCGTGTACTTCGACGGCGATGACGTGACGAGGATGTCACCCGATCGCCGCGCGCGGCTGCAGCGCCACGCCGGCATCGGTCTGCTGAGCGTGGACTGGTGCCCGGAACGCAACAAGCCGGTCCTCGAGCACGTCGCGCTGCCGTTGCTGAGCGACGGCATGAGCCTGCGCGAGGCCAGGGATCCCGCGTGGCGTGCGCTCGAGCGCGTGGGCATCGCCGGCTGCGCGTACATGCCCGCCGACCGGGTCTCACACGGCGAGCGGGTGCGGGTGGCGCTCGCGCAGACGCTCGTGCACGAGCCGCGCGTGCTGCTCGTCGACGAGCCGGCTGTGCCGCTCAGACCGAGCGAAGGGGTCGAGCTCTACGATCTCCTGCGCTCGCTCGGAGCGGATTCGCAGCTGGCGATCGTGATCGCCTCCGAAGACATCGCGCCGATTCGCAAGGCGCGACGGATGTTCTCGATCGACGGCGGGCAGCTGCGCTCGATGGACCGCCCGGGAACGCTGGTCCAGTTTCCCGAGCGTCCGCACGCGAGGCAGCGCTCACAGTCGTGAGCGGCCTGCAACTGCGCAGCGTCGTCAAGCACTACCGCACCGTCGGCGAGACCGTCCGCGCCGTGGACGGCATCTCGCTGGCCGTCATGCCGGGCGAGCTGCTCGCCCTGTACGGGCCGAGCGGATCCGGCAAGACGACGCTGCTGCAGCTGACCGCGGGGCTGCTCGCCCCGGACGCCGGAACCGTCGAGTTCGACGGACGCGACATCGCGCAGCTGTCGACGCAGGACAGCGCGGCCTACCGGCTGCGCGAGGTCGGGCTGGTGTTCCAGTCCTTCCACCTGATCGCCGGAGCCTCGGCGCTCGAGAACGCGGCGGTCAAGCTGCTCGCCGACGGCTTCAGCCTGCGCGACGCCAAGCGCCGCGCGCGCCCGTGGCTCGAGCGCGTCGGCCTCGGCGCGCGCGCCGAGCACGTGCCCTCCGAGCTGTCCATGGGCGAGCGCCAGCGGGTCGCCATCGCGCGCGCGCTGGTCAACGAACCGCGCCTGCTGCTGACCGACGAGCCGACCGGCAACCTCGACTCCAAGCGCAGCCGGGAGATCCTCGAGCTGCTGCGCGACCTCTGCCATGAGCGTCAGATCCCCGCGCTGCTCGTCACGCACGATCCGCAGGCCGGCGCCTTCGCCTCGAGCGTCTACACGCTCCGCGACGGGCGGGTGCACGAGGGTCTGGACGCGGAGCTGGCCGGCGCAGCGACACGATGAGACGCGGCCGCGCGCCGAGGCTCACGATCATGGGCCTGCGCCTCTCGGCGCTGGTCGATCTGTATCGCTGGCGCCTGAGCAACCGCAAGGCCCAGGAGCTGCTGGCGGGCATGGGGATCGCGATCGGCGTGGCGCTGCTGTTCGGCGTGCTCGTCGCCAACACGAGCGTGGTCAACTCGACGAGCCAGCTGCTGCACGCGGTCACCGGCTCGGCCCGCTACCAGCTGGTCGCGCGCAGCCCGGAAGGGTTCGAAGAAGGACTCGCCACGCGCGTGAACACGCTGCCGGGGGTTGCGGTCGCAGCGCCGCTGCTGCGCGAGAACGCGTGGATCGTCGGCCCGCAGGGACGCGAATCGATCGAGCTCGTCGGCGTGACCGGCCGTGAGATCGAACTGCGCGGCGCGGCCACGCGCGACCTCGGCGCCGGCGCGCTGCTGCTCTCCGGCGGGCTCGGGCTTCCCTCAGGGGTCGCCGCCAAGATCGGCGCGCGCGCCGGTCAGCCGGTGACGCTGCTCACCGACGGCAGCGCCCACTCGGTGCAGGTGCGCGCGGTGCTCGGCAGCCAGACTGTCGGAGCGGTCGCAGACAGCCCGATCGTCGTCGCCCTGCTGGGCATGGCGCAGAGCATCACGGACAAGCCGCGACGGGTCACACAGGTGCTCGTCGAGCCGCGGCCGGGGGCCGACCGGCTGGTCGAAGGGGAGCTGCGCAAGCTCGCGGCCGGGCGCCTGGACGTCGAGTCCGCGAGCAACGAAGTGGCCGTCCTGCAAGCGACGGCCAGGCCGACGAGCCAGTCGACGGCCCTGTTCGCGGCGATCAGCGCGATGGTCGGGTTCCTGCTCGCGCTGAACGCGATGCTGCTCACCGTGCCCGAGCGCCGGCGCTTTGCGGCGGAGCTGCGCCAGCAGGGCTTCGGCCCGCGCCAGGTGCTGCTCGTCCTGATCTCCCAGGCGATGATGCTCGGTCTCGCCGCCTCGGTCGTCGGCGTCGTCCTCGGCGAGGAGCTCTCGCGCTCGCTCTTCCACGAGGTGCCGATCTACCTCACGCTGGCGTTCCCGATCGGCACGCACCCGGTCATCCCCGTCGGGACCGTCCTGCTCGCGATCGCGTGCGGCGTCCTGGCCACCGTGATCGCATCGCTGCTGCCCGTGCTCGACCTTCGCCGCGGCCGGCCCGCCGACGCCGTCCTGCACGAGACCGGGGAGGCCGGCCAGAGCATCGGCCCGCGCGCGGTCGCGATCTCCGGCGTCACCGGCGCGCTGCTGGTGGTGGCGGTCAGCGTGTTCGTCCTGCTGGCGCCCGGTCTCAGCGTCGTCGGCGGGGTCGTGCTGGCACTCGCCGTGTTCTGTCTGGTGCTGCCGACCTTCACGATCGTCGTGCGATCCGTCAAACCGCTCAGCGAACGTCTGCGCGGCAGCATGCTCGCGCTCGCCGTCGTCGAACTCGACGCCACCGCCACCCGCTCGGTCGCGCTCGCCGGTGTCGCGGCGCTCGCCGTCTACGGCATGATCGCGATCGAGGGCGCCCGGCACGACCTCATCACCGGGCTCGACACGGCCGTCGTGCAATATCTGGACACCGCCGACGTCTGGGTGACGACCGACGACAACTTCCTTACGATCGACAGCTTCCAGCCCCGCGGCGCGCAGGCGGCGATTGCCCGCAGCCCCGACGTCGCCTCGGTACGCGAGTATCAGGGCGCGCTGCTGGACGTGGGCACCCGCCGGCTGTGGATCCGCGCGCGGCCGGCCGGCGACGCCTCGCTGATCCAGTCGAGCCAGCTGCTGCACGGGCAGCTCGCGCAGGCGACGCGGCGGATCCGCGGCGGCGGCTGGGCCGCGATCTCCAATGGCTTTGCCGAAGAACGCCACCTGCATGTCGGCGGCGTCTTCACGCTGCCGACGCCATCGGGACCCGCGAGCCTGCGCGTGGCGGCGATCACCACCAACGTCGGCTGGCCGCCGGGCGCGATCACGCTCAGCGACGCCGACTACCGGCGCTACTGGCAAACGAGCGACCCCACCGCGCTGGAGATCGGGCTCGCGCCGGGCGTCAGCCCCCAGGCCGGCAGGCGCGCCGTCGAGCAGGCGCTTGGACATCGACCTGGCCTAGTCGTCGAGACGCTCGCCGAACGCGAGGCGGTATATGAAGAAAGCGCCCGCCAGGGCATCAAGAGCCTCAGCCAGATCGCGGTGCTGCTGCTGATCGCCGCATCGCTGGCGATCGCCTCCGCGCTCAGCGCAGCCATCTGGCAGCGCCGCGCCCGCCTGGCCTCACTGAAGTCGCAGGGGTTCGACAGCCGGCAGCTGTGGCGCTCGCTGCTGCTGGAAAGCGCGATCCTGCTGTCCATCGGCTGCCTCGACGGCGCGATCCTGGGCATCTACGGCCATGCTCTGGCCAGCCGCTGGCTGGAGGTTTCGGTCGGCTTTCCGGCGCCTTTCTCGCTCGGAATCGGCATCGTCTTCCTCACGCTCGCGATCATCTGCGGTGTCGCTCTCGCCGTGATCGCGCTGCCCGGTTTGGGCGCCGCGAGAGTACTGCCACGCACCAGTTTCCAGGAGTCCAGATGAGCCGCCCGATGCTGTCGCGATGCTGTTGTCATGACAGCCACCTATCCAGCCGGCCGCAAAACGCTGGCGACCAACTTCCTGAGGGCAGCGCGACGCTACTGGCTCAACGTCTTTCCGTGCATCCGGCGTGAGACCCGCCACTGGCGGGAGCGCGCCGAGGCGATCCCCGACCCGGTGCTGCGCCGGCTCGCACTCGAAGCGCAGCGCATCAAGCGAGGCAACATCGAGGGCTCCGCGGCGTTCGCCGCGTTCGCTCCCGCTGCGCACCGCGACGAGGTCGTGCGGGCGCAGGTCGCGTTCCAGTCCGCCTACGACTACGCCGACACGCTCTCCGAGCAGCCGAGCGGCGATCCGGTCATCAACGGCCGCCAGCTCCACCAGGCGCTGCTGGCGGCGCTCGACGACGCCGCCGGGCAACCCGACTACTACGCGCGCAACCCGCGCCGTGGCGACGCCGGCTATCTCGCTGAGATCGTCGACGTCTGCCGCTGCGCGCTCGGCGGCCTGCCCTCGCGCCCGTCGATCACGCTGCCGGCGCACAGGCTCGCCAACCGCATCGTCGCCTATCAGAGCCTCAACCTCAGCGAGCCGCACGGCGGCCACTGCCTGCTGAAACGCTGGGCGCTGCGGGAGACCCCGCTGGGAACCGGCCTGCGATGGTGGGAGACGGCCGCATCGGCCGGCTCCTCGCTCGGCCTGTTCGCGCTGATCGCAGCCGCCGCGCGCCCGGCGCTACAGCCATCGCAGGCGATCGCGATCGAGCGCGCCTACTGGCCGTGGGTCGGCGCCCTGCACTCGCTGCTCGACAGCCTCATCGACGAGCCCGAAGACGCCGCGGTCGCGCAGCGCAGCCTGCTCGACTACTACGCCTCGCCGCAGGAAGCCGCAACCCGCGTGCAGGTGCTCGCGCGCGAAGCGCTGCGCACGGTCCGCTCGTTGCCCAACGCCCACGAGCACGTGTTGATCCTCGCCGGCATGGCGAGCTTCTACCTGACCGCGCCCGAGGCGTCCTCGCCGACCGCGCGACTCGTCTCCGAAAAGGTGATCGAGACGCTCGGGCCGGTGATCAGGCCGAGCATGGCGGTGTTCGGCGCGCGGCGCACCGCCAGCCGGATCCCGCGGCGGCATCACACGGGCATGAGGATTTCCTCGCAAGGTGCGCAGAGCGCGTACCCCAGGCTCTTGCACTCAGGGAGCGATGCCCCTACGTTCCAGTAGACGCGATTCCGAGCCGTCAAGAGCGAGGCCACCGAGGTGTGAGGCCGCGCCACCGGAACTGGAAGGCCCCGGGCCGGAAGGGAAAGGTTCCTCGAGCGGCCCGGGATCGCGTCGCTTCGTTTCCGGCGCCACCTGGCCGGCTCGGCCTGCATCCGCGTCGCACGCGACGCTCAGAAGCAGGGTTCGAAGCGCTTGCCGTTGAGGGCCAGGTTGTAGCGGGCGCCCATGATCCCGGCGGCGTCATCGGCCGCGCAGAAGCGCTTCGTGGCGAGGTCGTACTCGGCGTTGAGCACCGGCTCACCCGCCGCCAGGTACGGCTGGAAGTCGGCGCATTCGGTGTACTGGTTGCACTGCTCGGTCAGTGCCCCGTCGAAGTACGCAAGCAGCTCGGGAGTCTGTTCGCCGTCGTTCTTCTGCAGGACGGCCATCCCCAGGGAATGGACCTCGCCGGCCACCCACTCGTTGTAGGTGAGCTGCTCGGCGGCGGTCAGCGGGAAGCCGCTCCTGTTGGCGTAGCCTTCGATGTTGTCCGGCTCGACCGCGTCGAAGCCCTTCTCCCTGCACATCTGAAAGCGCGCCGTCATGATCGGCTCCAGAACTGAGAGCTGGCGGATGTCCAGCCAGCGCTCGCCCGGCCAGCCGTTGGAGCGCCCGAGCACGGACTTCGGGAACTCGGAGTAGTCGGGGCGGAAGTCCTCCGCGGTGCCCACGTCGATGTAGCAGATCACGCGCTTGCCCTCCGCGTGCAGGGTCGCGACCTCAGCCGCGCTGTTTTCAAAGCCGTCGATGTCATACGCCGCCACCGGCTCGTCGTTATCGACGGTGCCCTGCAGCTGCCAGTACCACGTCAGGTGCTGCGGCGGCGTCCACCAGCCGCCCTGCGCGCGAGCCTGGCCGGCGCCCGTCAGCAGCCCCAGCCACACCAGCGCGGCGAGCAGCAGTGCGAGACCCGCGGCCGCTGCCCACCCCATGCTCCGTTGAGTCGCGCCCCACCTCACCGGCTCGATGCTAGGGCAAGCGCTACGGGCGTGGCGCCGGCTGCCAACCCCGCGCTCTGAGGATCCTGCCATCGGCCTCTTAGCGTGACCTTAGCCTCGGGTTAGCGACGCTTCAGCGGCGCTCGCCATGGTGTCCGCACCAGCCATGCACACGACCTCCGCGAACATCCTCGCCACCGCCGTCGGCCCGCACCTGTTCTGGCTCACCAGCCGCGCCGCCGGCATCGTCGCGCTGGTGCTGTCTAGCCTGTCCGTGTGCGTCGGCCTGCTGATCGGCGGGCGGATCGTCAAGGGCCACCGTCAGGAGCTGCGGGTGACGCACGAGGCGCTGTCGCTGGCGACGCTCGCGGCGCTCGTCCTCCACGGCCTGACGCTGCTCGGCGACGGCTACCTGAAACCGAGCCTCGGCGACATCGCGATCCCGTTCCTCAGCGGCTACAGGACGCTGTGGACGAGCATGGGGATCGTCGCCTTCTGGGCGCTGGCCGTCCTCGGCCTCTCCTACTACGTGCGCACGCGCATCGGCGTGCAGCGCTGGCGCCGCCTGCACCGCTTCGCCGCGCTCGCGTGGATCCTCGGGCTCGCGCACTCCCTCGGCGAGGGCACCGACGCCGGGCAGACGTGGTTCCTGGCGATGATCGCGCTCGCCGTCGTGCCAGCGCTCCTGCTGCTGCTCTCGCGCCTGCTCGACTCCGCTGCCGCCCCGCACTCCACCCCCGCCCGCACCGCGCGCTCGGCGACGCTCGCGGAGCGGCCCGGCGCACGCGCGGGGCGCCCGACCCCGACCGCGGTCACGCGCGCAGGTGTCGCGCGATGAGCGCCAGGCCGCGCAGCGCCGCGCAGCTCGACGCCCGCGCGCTCGCCAGGGCTCGCCTGGAGGCGATGCGCCGGCGCACGCGGCGTATCCGGCGCTCGGTCGCCGGATTGGCTGTGGCGCTGTTCGTTGCTTCGTTCGCGGTCGTCTACGTGCAGCTCGCCTCCGGGCACGACCCCGCGCTCGTCGCCAACGCGAGAAAGCGGGCCGCGGCGGCGAGCGCCGCATCTTCCTCGGGGTCCTCGAGCTCCTCCGCCGCCGGCGAATCCACGACCGGCGAATCCGGCTCCTCCGGTGAATCCTCGTCCTCCGGTGAGTCTGCCTCGGCCGGTGAATCGAGTTCCTCCAGAAATGGAGAATCGAGCACCGGCGCCTCCGCCGTGACCACCTCGCAGTCATGAGCGGCCGGGGCGAGGCGATCGAGGAGCTCGACTGCTTCGGCTCCCGCTGCGCGGCGCTGGTGATCGGCTGCGGGCGCGCGGGCACGGCGGGGCAAGCCGCGGCGCTGGCCAGGCGCACGCTGCTTGTATGGCATCGGCGCTACTCCCGCTTCCTCCCCGACAGCGAGCTCTCACGGCTGAACGCCGACCCGCGCGAGACGGTGCCGGTGCGCCCGCTGATGGCGCGCCTGGCGCAGGCCGTGCGCGACGCCGGGCTGCTGAGCGGCGGCCTGGTCGACGGGACGCTCGTGGAGGCGATCGAGCGCGCGGGCTATGGCGAGGACCTGCGGGGCCCGGCGCTCCCGCTCGCGAGCGCGCTCGAGCTCGCCCCGCCCCGCCGAGCGGCAGGCGCGGCGGCCGCGAAGCGCTGGCGGGAGATCGACGTCGACCCGCGGGCGGGCACGATCACGCGCCCGCCGGGCGTGATGCTCGACAGCGGCGGGTTGGCCAAGGGGCTGTTCGCCGACGTGCTCGGCGAGATGCTCGCCACGCACGCGAGCTTCGCCATCAACTGCGCCGGCGACCTGCTCGTCGGCGGGGCCGCCCGGATCAGGCGCGAGATCAGGGTCGAAAGCCCGTTCGACGCAAGCACGCTGCACACGTTCGAGCTCTCCCACACCGGCGTCGCCACCAGCGGCATCGGCCGGCGCAGCTGGCTGGACCGGCACGGCGGGCCCGCCCATCACCTGCTCGACCCGTCGACGGGAAGGCCTGCGTTCACCGGCGTCGTGCAGGTGACCGCGCTCGCGCCGAGCGCGCTGGACGCGGAGATCAGGGCGAAGGCGGCGCTGCTCAGCGGGCCGCAGGCGGCGCCCGGATGGCTCGCGCACGGCGGCGTGATCGTGTTCGACGACGGCTCGCACCGGCTCGTGCAGCCGCCGCCCGCTGCGCAACCGCCGCCGGTCGTGACGCTCGGCCAGCTGCTGCCACACGTGCGCCTGCGCGCAGCCGCTCAGGAGGCCGACGTCGCGACGGGCGCGCTGGCCGCGTAGCGCGCGGGCGCGGGCGCGGCCCCCGGGGCCAGCTCCGTGGCCGCAGCCGGCTCCGGCGCGGGCTCGGCGGCGAGGCCGAATGCGCTGCGCAGCTGCTCGTCGAGCTCCGCGGCGGGCAGCGGCCGCGAGATGAAGTAGCCCTGCGCCGTCTGCGCGCCGAGGCCGGCGAGGTGCTCCATCACCGCCTCCGTCTCGATGCCCTCCGCGACGATCGTCAGGCCGAGGTTGCGCGCGAGGTCGATCGTCGAGCGCACGATCGCCTCCGCGCGCGCGTCCTCGAGCATGCCGGTGATGAACGAGCGGTCGATCTTGAGCTCGCTCGCGGGCAGCGTCGCGAGGTACTCGATCGACGCGTTGCCCGTGCCGAAGTCGTCGATCGACACGCCCACGCCGCTCGACCTCAAAGCCTCCAGCGCCGCGACCGCCCGCTCGGGGTCGACCAGCGCGGCGCTCTCGGTGACCTCCACCGTCAGGCGCGCGGGCGGGATCCCGTATCGCCTGAGAAGCTCGGCGACCTGCTCGGGCAGCTCCGGATCGAGCAGGTTGCGCGCGGACAGGTTGACCGACATCTCCACGTCGATGCCGCGCCCGCGCCACGCGCGCATCTGCCCGAGCGCCCGCTCGATCACGTACAGCGTGAACGGCCCCACGAGCGCGGTCGGCTCGATCTGGGGGATGAACTCCTGCGGGCCCAGCAGCCCGCGCTCGGGATGACTCCAGCGCACGAGCGCCTCCACGCCGGTGATGCGCCTGCTCTGCAGGTCCACCTTCGGCTGGTAGCAGAGCACGAACTCTCCGCGCTCCAGCGCGCCTCTGACCTGGCCCAGCAGGATCAGTCGGTTCGCGTCGAAGTAGTCGCACGCGGGAGAGTGCACGTGGATCCGGCTGGAGCGCGAGCGGGCGCGGGCGAGCGCGGTGTCAACGCGCTGGAGCAGCACGTCGGGCCCGCCGGCGTGCTCGTCCATGACCGCGATGCCGATGCTCGCCTCGATGTTCAGCGCGACGCCGTCGATCACGACCGGCGGCTCGAGGCTCGCCTGCACGGCGGCGGCGACGCCGCGGGCCCCCGCCTCGCCGTGGGTGTCCCGGCACAGGATCGCGAACTCGTCGGCGCCGAGCCGCGCGAGCTCGGCGGTGCCGGCAAACGTCTCACCCAGGCGCCGCGCGACCTCGCACAGCACGCGGTCGCCGCCGGCGTGGCCGAGCGTGTTGTTGATCTCGGTGAAGCGGTCGAGGTCGATCAGCAGGATCGCCACCGTGCCCGGCCGCGAGGCTTCGCGGCGGACCGTCCGCGCGACGCCCTCGAGGAACAGCGTGCGGTTCGGCAGGCCCGTGAGCGGGTCGTAGCGCGCGAGCCGGTAGTTCTCGCGCGCCTGTCGGGCGAGCCGGCCAGAGGCGCGCGCGACGATGCGGTAGAGGATCAGCCACAGCAGCACCAGCCCGCCCGCCACGAGCAGCGCGATCATGCGCTTGTCCTGCGCGAGCGCAGCCGCGATCGGGCGGTAGCTCAAGTAGATCTCAAACGCGCCTTCCGGCGGGCCGGACGCGGCGAAGCGCAGCGGCACGTACACCTCCACGAGCTGGCCGAGGCCGACCTCGCTGGCCGTCTCCGTGCCCACGCGCGGAGTGACGACGTCTGCGTCGTCGGGTTTGCCCGCGAGCGCGTTCTGCAGGTCGTCGCTCGGGGGCAACGTGCGCCCGATCAGGCTGTGGTCGTCCGAGTAGATGACCCTGTAGTGCGAGTTCCAGATCTTGATCCGCGCAAGGTCCTGCGTGACCGAGCGCGCGCTCAGCTGCTCGTCCAGGGCGCGAACGCCCGCCGGCGTGAGGCCCGTGCGCAGGTCCTGCGCGGACAGGTGCGGCTGGATCCCGAGGTGCGCGATTATGCGCGCGGACTCGGTCGCGTCAGCGAGCGTGCGCGAGACGATCTGCGCCTGCAGCACCCGCGCGAGCACGAAGCCGAACACGACCATCGGCACGAGGCTCAGAAGGGCCACCTGGCGGGTCAGTCCCAGGCGTCCGCCCAGGCTCACACGTTCGCTGCGCGCGCGCATGAAACCGCTTTCGAAAGCTGCACCGAAAAGCTGCAGTTTGCGGGGAGAAACTGGACGACAAGCCGCGCCTCGCGGGCCTGCGGCTGCGATACTCGCCGGCCACATGCGAGCGCTCGTGCAGAGGGTCAGCCGCGCCGCCGTGCGCGTCGACGGCGCGCTCGTCTCCGAGATCGGACCGGGGCTGCTGGTGCTCCTCGGCATCGCCCGTGACGACGACGCCGCAGCCGCCGATCGCCTCGCGGAGAAGGTGCGCGCGCTGCGCGTGTTCGCCGACGCCGACGGTCACATGAACGAGGCGCTCGGCGAGCGCGAGATCCTGTGCGTCAGCCAGTTCACGCTGTACGGGGACGCGCGGCGCGGCAACCGCCCGAGCTTCGTCGCGGCCGCCCCGTCGGAGCAGGCCGAGCCGCTGTACGAGCGCTTCTGCGAGCGCGCGGATGCCAAGCGCGGCGTGTTCGGCGCGCACATGGAGGTCGAGCTGGTCAACGACGGGCCGGTCACCGTGCTGCTGGAGGCATAGCGCGGGTAGCCCGGTGCGAGCGTCAGTCGGGGTGTTGGCGGCGTAGGTAGTCAGCGAACTGCGGCACCGTGTAATCGAGCAGGCCATGCTCCGGCGCGTACACGAGTCCCTTGCGGATGAGAGTGTTTCGACGTGGGGAGATCAGGCGCTGGTCGTCCTTTCCGAGAGCTGCGGTGATATGCCCGATCGCGTACGGCGGACCATCGCACGAGGCCATCGCGTGCAGGAATTCGCGCTCAGCACGGGTCGCCTTGCTTTCGTAGCGCACCCTAAAGAAGCCATTGTCGAGGCGGTCCTGGGCGATGGCGCCTCCCTTGCGCGCGTCCTGCACCGTGATGCGCCCGTCTGAGGCCACGTCCCAGATGTACTTGCCGTACTCCTGCAAGAAGTACGGATAACCGTCGGTCTGGTCATACACGTGGTCGAGCGCTTTGTTAGACGCATCTCGAGGCTTAGCGGCCCTGCGCCCGCTGCGCCCAGCGCTCCGCCCACGCGTCCAGCGGCGGGTAGGCGGCGAGCAGCAGGCGGCCCTCGTCGGTCAGGCGATAGCCGCCCGGCCCCGCCTCCAGCACGCCCGCCGCGCGCAGCTCTCCCAGACGCTGGTTGAGCACGCTCGAGGACATCCCCGCGCAGCGCTCCTGCAGCGCGCGAAACGCCAGCGGCTGCTCGCGCAGCTCCCAGATCACGCGCAGCGCCCAGCGCCGGCCGAGCAGGTCCAGCAGCGCCATGATCGGCCGGCCGCTGTCCGAGCCGCGCGCCGGGCGCCCGGGACTCGGCCCCGCGTCCGCGCGCTCCTCCGGCTCTCGCGCGTCCGCCGCTGGCGGCGCGCCGGCGGGGCCGTCCACCGCACGCCTCCTCCCCGTCGCGCTCACCCGCCCGCGCCTCCGCTTCTAAATTGAAAGCAGTTGCGATAGCATCGACGCTCGCGCTGTGAAAATCGAAGCACTACCGATGGGAGTGTAACGGGATGCCCGAGCGAGTTCCCCGCATCGCGCCGCTGCAAGCGCCGTATCCCCCCGGGGTGCAGGAGATGCTGGCCAAGTGGATGCCGCCGGCCAGCGACGCCGAGCCGCTCGCGCTGTTCCGCACGCTCGCCGTCCACGCCGAGCTGATGAGCCGCATGCGCCCGCTCGGCGCCGGGATCCTCGGCGCCCGCGCCACCGTCGCGCCGCAGCTGCGCGAGATCGTCATCCACCGCACGTGCGCGCTCACCGGCGCGCAGTACGAGTGGGGCGTGCACGCGCTCGCGTTCGGCGCGCCGCTCGGGCTCAGCGAGGAGCAGCTGCGCTCGACCGTGCACGGCCGCTGGGACGACGCCTGCTGGGAGCCCGCGCAGGCGAGCGTGTTCCGCCTCGCCGACGAGCTGCACAAGACGAGCACGCTCTCCGACGAACTCTGGCTCGAGCTCGCCGCGCGGTTCGAGGACGCGCAGATCGTCGAGCTGATCGTCACCGCCGGCTGGTACCACGTGATCGGCTACCTGTGCAACGGCCTGCACGTGCAGCAGGAGGAGTGGGCGCGCGTGTTCCCCGCCGCGGACGCTCACGGAGCCGGCATCGTGCCCGCGACCGGCTGAGCGCCCACCGAGCCCACCAGCTGCGCCTGCGCGTCCGCGCCCGACGTCGTCCACGTCGCCGTGAACGAGCCCCTGCTCATGCCAGGCGTCTTCGCCGTCAGCGTCGCCAGCACCGTCTCGCCGTCTTCCGGGTCCGGGTCCGGGGTCAGCCTCACGGTGCCGCTGACCGCCACGCCCGCCACCAGCTGGTCGCGCTTCAAGCTCAGCAGCGCGCCGTGCCTGCTCGCCGTCACCGACCCGCCGTTCAGGCCGTGGTCGAGCTTCGCTTCGATCGCCGCGTAGCGGGCGATCGCGTCGCCCGCCGTGCTCACCGCCGCCGCCGCCAGCTGGAGGTCCGCGCTCGGCGCGCCGTTGCCCGGCGCCGGCGCCAGCGGCGGCTCTTCCGCGAGCCGCGTCGCGTACACGCCGACCGTGTGGATCGGCGAGACGCCCGGTGCGCACGACGCGTCAAGCGAGTCCAGCGCGCCGGGGTCCGCCACGAACTCCTGCACGAGCGTCGAGCCGCACACCGTGTCCCCCTCCCCCACCACGTGCGTCGAGTTCGCAAGCTCGACGAAGCGCGCGTGCCCGCCGATCTCAGACAGCACCTTCGGCACGCCAGCCGCCGGCGTCCACGTGTCCAGTTCGCCGCCCAGCACCAGCACCGGCAGCGACGCCGGGAACAGCGGCAGGCTGCCCGACGTCGGCGGCTGCGCAATCGTCGGGCTCGGCCAGTCGACGCACGCCGTGTACGCCTCCGTGTTCTCGTCCTGCGCCAGCCACTCGCTCGTGGCGAACGGGCTGAACGTGATCGCCGGCAGCAGCGCCTGCGCGGAGGCCAGTTCCTGCGCGCGGACCGCCGGGCTCGCGTCCATGTCGAACAGCTGCGGGTAGTCCAGGCACGACGTCGCCAGGTACAGCTCGACCGAGTATTCGCGCACCGGCTCGCCGAAGTACGCCTCGTCGACCGCCAGGCGCTGCGCGTACAGGCGCAGCAGCGGCGACGCGTCGCCCGCGCCGAGCAGCGCGCGGGCAGCCGCGTCCAGCTCGCGGTAGATGCTCGTGTCCTCCGCCGCGTCGCTGAGCAGGTTCACCAGCCCCGTCACGCCCATGCTCACCCTGTGCATCTGGCCTTCCGGGCCCGGGACCACGCCCTCGATCGGGTGTTCGCGAAGGCTCTGCGCCAGCGCGCCGACGCGCGCCCACGACGAGCCCGGCGCCGCGCTCGCGCACGCCGGGGAGCGGCTGCACGCCGCGTCGAACGCCGCCGGCATCGATTCGATTGTGCTGCGGTACCACGGGTCGAGTCCCACCGTTTCATACGTCGAGTCGAGGATCACGCTGCGCACCAGCTGCGGAAAGCGCGAAGCGAACACCTGCGCGAAGAACGAGCCGTACGAGTCGCCGTACACGTCCACCCTCCCCAGCCCGAGCGCCGCGATCACCGCCGCCAGATCCTCCGCCGCCGGCGCCGACGTGAACACATCCGAGGCGTGCACCCAGCTGCCGTTCGCGTACTTCCAGCGATGGTTCAGCGCCGCCGCGCAGGTCGCCGCCGTCAGCTGGAACGCTTCCGTGCCCGATTCCCCCGCGAAGTCCTGCAGCGCCGGACAGCTCAGCGGGGTCGATTCCCCCGTGCCGCGGTTGTCCACCGCCAGCATGTTCCAGCGCGCCAGCAGCGGCCCGTACATCGCGCTGTAGCCCGCCTGCGCGCCGTCGGACTGGTAGGAGACCGAGCCGATCGACCCGTAGCCCGGGCCGCCCTCCACCGGCACCACCGTCCCCGCCGCCTGACCGCCCGGCGGCGCTGACGCGGGGTAGAAGCGGTACGCGATCGAGATGTGCGGGCCCGTTGGCGTCGAGTGGTCGAGCGGGACCGACAGCGTGCCGCAGTACGTCGCCGGGGAGCTCGCGCAGAGGGTCAGGGTTTGGGTGCCCACGCGGAGGTTGGCGGAGGGGTGGGCCGCCTGCGTCGTCGCGGCATGGGCCGTCGCTGGGGCGGCTCTGGCCATGGCGCATGCGAGCGCGAGCAGCGCCGCGAGGAGCACCGCTGCCGGGCGGGTCGCCGCGCTTGGCCGCGCCGCGGGCAGCGCCGCCGCCCGCAGCGAGCGCGACCTGCCGGTCATACCCCGAACACCCGCCATCCTGGCTCTCCCGATCACCGATCAACCCCTCCCGCCGGTAGGACGGAGAAGCTTTGCAGATGCAAGGCGCCCGTCACGACCGGCTGCTGCCATGGATCGCCGCCGAGCGCGCCTTCCGCACGGTCGTGCTGCTCGCCGTGGGGATCGCGCTCGTGACCCATCCGCACGCCAACTGGGCCGGCGACGTCTCGCATCTCGCACAGCGGCTCGGGCTCGACCCCAAAGACAACTGGGTCCAGCGGATCATGACCGACGTCGCGAAGATCCATGCGCACCAGGATCTCGTGTTCGGGGTGGCCGCGATCGCGTATGGGGCGCTCGAGGGCGTGGAGGCATACGGGCTGTTCACGAGGCGGCGCTGGGGGGAGTGGCTGACGGTCGTCGCGACCTCGCTGCTGTTCGTTCCCGAGGTGTGGGAGCTGACGAAGAGCGCGACGGTCCTGAAGGTCGGGGCGGTGGTGGTGAACCTGGCGATCGTGGGGTACCTGATGTGGCGGCTGCGGGGGCGTCGATGACGGGGCGCGCGTCGCGGTTCGACGCGTACCGAGTGCAGGTGTGTGAGCACCACCCGGGGCAACCCGCCGCGACGGATGGTCCTTCCCCGCCGTCGCTCAGGTTGCGGCCGCGGCAGCGGCCACTTCGTGGCCGGCAAGGACCATCAGCCACAGGTAGAGGACGTCGCTCTCGAGGTCCGGAAGCGAGCTGACGCGATCCTCACGGATGTACTGGGTCGTGAGCTCGACCGCGCCGACCACGATCGCGTGCGCGACGACATCCGGGACGGTCGGCAGCCCAGGCTGCTGCGCCCTTGCGCGTTCGGCGACGGTTCTATACAGGCGCGCGAAGCTTCGCAGGGTCTGTTCGCGATGCGCCAGCGCCTCGCTGCCGGCGGCCATCACCTCGAGCGTGCACACGCGTGCCGCGTCGGGGCGCTCGCTCCAGAACCTCAGGTAGGCGCGCACGCCGTCGCGTATGCCGTCGATGTAGTTCGGCTGGCTCGTCCCCGCGACGACCATCCGGTCGACCAGTTCGCGTGTCGTCGCGTCGTAGGCGGCGAGAAAGCAGGCTTCCTTGTTGGCGAACTGCTCGTAGAAGGTGTCGCGCGAGACCCGGGCGCGGCGGGTGATGTCGCCGATCGTCGTCGATCCGTAGCCCTTCCTCCCGGCCACGGCGATCATCGCGGCGAGGATGCGCTCGCGCTGGTGGTTCTCGACCTGCTGGCGAGAGAGGCGGTGCGGCCCGCGCGGGAGCCGCTCGATACCGGCTTGCACGGTGGTGGACACACTGGTACATTACTCGATGAGTGGAGGACTCAACGGTCCACCAATACCCGGTGGACGTACATCGAATGAGGGACGGGGAGCGATGAGCACACACACGTGCACGGAGGCGTTTCGTGGTTCACACAACGGCCGCGTCGGGGCCGCGCGGCTTGTGAGAGGCCGCGTGCTTGCGGCGCTCGCGGTGGTTGCGGCTGGGATGTGCCTCCCGGCTTCCGCCGCAGCGTCCTACAGCGTGTCGCTCACCCGGACGACGGGCGGCGTGGCGAACATCTCCGGCGAGAGCTTCGCCGACGTCGGATTCGGGATCGGCTACGCACAGGCGCAGGACGGAATCTGCCTGCTCGCCGAAACGTTCCTGACGGTCGAGGGCGAACGTTCTGCGTTCCTCGGCCCTGAAGGGGTCTTCAGAAACGAAGCCGAGGGGGGTCTGCAGTTCACGAACCTCAACTCGGACACCTACTGGACCTCGATCAAGGACGATCGCACGGTCCAGAAGCTGCTGGGGCTCCCCTACCCGCAGGGACCCTCGACGGAAGGCGTCGAAGCGGTGAAGGGCTACGCCGCCGGCTATAACGCCTACCTCAAACACATCGGCGGGGCGAGCGGAGTCACGAACCCCGCGTGCAAAGGCGCAGCGTGGGTCAGGCCGATCAAGCCGATCGACGTCTGGCTGCGCATCTACCAGGTCGACGACCTCGCCGGCAACTCGGCCCTCGGGCCGTACACCGAGGCGAATCCGGCGTACGGTCCGCCCGCGGACCCGGCCGCGAGGTCGGCGAAGCGGCATGGCGTGCGGACGGCCTCGACCGGGAGCATCTCGATCGGCAACCTCGCGCAGATCGGGCACAGCAAGCTGTTGGGCTCCAACGGCCTCGCCGTCGGTGGCGAAGACGCCACCAACGGGGGCGGCGTCGTGCTCGCCAACCCGCACTTCCCGTGGCATGGCGCGGAACGCTTCTGGGAGATGAACGTCGAAATCCCCGGCCAGTACCACGCGACCGGCGTGGGAATCTGGGGGCTGCCAGGGATCAACATCGGTCACAACCAGGATGTCGCGTGGACGCACACCGTCTCGACGAACACCACGGTCACGTTCTGGTATCTGCCGCCCGACGGACCGACCGAGTACACCTACAGGTACGACGGCAAGAAGGTCGCGATGAAGACCCGCCAAGTGACCGTCGAGGCTCTGGAACACGGCGAACTGGTGCCACGCACCGACACCCTCTACTACAGCCACTATGGACCGGTGATCTGGGAGGGCGGCGATGCGGTCGCGATCGATGACGCCAATGCCGACAACCTCCGTGGCGTCAACCAGTGGCTCGCGATCAGCAAAGCCGAAAACGCGTCTCAGGTGATCGAATCCGAGCGTGCCATCCAGGGCGTGCCGTGGGTGAACACGATCGGCGCCGACGACCTGGGCAACGCGTTCTACACGGAGATCGTCGTGGCCTCGAGCCTGACGAAGCACTACATCGACTCGTCGTGCGATCTGGGCGGGGCCGGAGCGCTCGAGGGCCCGTTCCTGGGCAACGGCTCATGCGAACCTCCGGAAAGCCCGGGTGCGATCGTGCCGGGCATCCTCGCGGGCAGCGACGAGCCGTCGTTGATCCGCAAAGACTATGTCGAGAACTCGAACAACTCGTTCTGGCTCGCGAACGCGAACAGCCCGCTCACCGGGTTCTCGCCCGCCCTCGGCGGCGAAGAGGAAAACCCGGGCATGCGCGCTCAGACGGGGATCGACATGGTCGCTCAGCGCATGGGCACGTACAACGGCGGCGTCCCGACCGACGGGCTCTCGCCGACGCCCGGATTCACAGCCGAGACGATGCAGGACTCGTGGACCAAGTTCCGCTCGCTGCCGGCTGAACGCGCCCTCCCGGGTCTGCGCGAAATCTGCGAGGACGCGGTGAGCGAAGACGGCGGCGTGATCGACGGCGTCGACGTCAGCGAAGCGTGCCCCGTCCTCGACGACTACGGCGCGACCGCCACGCTCGACGACAGGGGCGGCTGGCTGTTCCAGGAATGGTTCGAACGCGCACCCAACGGCCAGGCGGACTTCTGGGTCCACCCCTGGACGGCGACCGAACCGGTCTACACCCCCAACACGCTCAACACCGCGCTGCAGGCGAGCAGGGAAGCGCTCGCGACAGCGGTGAGCTCGATGCGGGCACGCGGGATCCCGCTCGATGCCAGCATCGGCGAAGTGCAGCGCGCGCCGCAGGCCGGCGCGGCTCCGCTGCCCGGCTGCCTGGAGGGCGACGGCTGCTACGCGGCTATCGGATCGTCCTTCCCGACGCCCACCTCCAAACAGGCCGAAGTGACGGGAGGCACGAGCATCGTGATGTTCACGGAACTGCAGGCCGGCCACGAACCGATGTCGAAAGCCCTCCTGGCCTACTCGCAGTCGGAAGACCCGACGTCTCCCTACTACGAAGACCAGACCCAGCGGTTCTCCAAGAACGAATGGATCACGCTGCCGTGGACGCCAGCCTCGGTCGCCGAAGACGCGATCAGCCCCACGCTTCACCTGAAATAGACGCAGACGGACGCAGCGGCCCGGGACGAGATCGTGCCGGGCCGCTCCCCCGCTCCCGAGCCAGCGCTTGGAGTCAGAGCCGGATCACGGCTCGACCGTGACGCCCTTCCAGAACGCGTAGTGGCCCCTGATCTCCGCCGCCGCGTCCTTCGGGTCCGGGTAGAACCACGCCGCATCCGGGTTGCTCTGCCCGTCGACCCGGATCGTCTTGTAGCTCGCCTCGCCCTTCCACGGGCAGATCGTGTGCGTGTCGCTGTCAACGAAGTGCTCCGCGTGGATGCTGTCCGCGGGGAAGTAGTGGTTGTCCTCGACGACGATCGTGTCGTCGCTCTCGGCCAGCGTCGCGCCGTTCCAGGTCGCCCTCATGTCCGCTCCTTATCGCCGTTTGGCTGCTCGGCACAGCGTAGAGACGCCGCCGACCCCTCGCGACGAGCGCAACGTCGGCCCCTCCCCCGATAATGACGGCGTGAGGCTCTGGCACAGGCACATATGGGGCGAGTGGGAGCGCGCCTGGGGCAAAACCGGCCCGAAAAGCTACGTTCTCGAGCGCAAATGCAAGGTCTGCGGCAAGACGCAGATGCAGGTCGTTCGCTGAGCCACGCCCGCGGGTGCGCGTAGGATGAGCGCATGTACAGTGAGATCGCGAGCAACAAGCGACGCAGCGTGGCGTTCATCGCTCTGTTCTTCGTGATCTGGCTGGTCATCGGCGCCGCCTGCGGCCTGCTGTTCAAGGCGCTCGCCCATCCCGCGGTCAATCCCGAATACCCATCTGCGCCGGTGACCCACTATGGATGGGGCCCGGTGATCGTGGGCGTCGCCATAGGCGCAGTCCTGGCCATCGGCGGGATCGTCTACTCGCTGACGGCGGGCGCCCGTCTGGTGCTCCGCGTCTCCGGGGCGGTGCCGGCCGACCCGACCCAGTACAAGCAGCTTCACGACCTGGTGGAGGCGTTGGCGATCGGCGAGGGGATCCCCAAGCCGGCCGTGTATGTGATCGACGACCCCTCGCCCAATGCCTTCGCCACGGGCGTCAGCCCCGACAAGGCGGCGATCACCTTCACCACCGGACTACTCGCGATCATGAACCGCGAGGAGCTCGAAGGCGTCGCCGCCCACGAGATGAGCCACATCAAGAACCACGACATTCGCCTCCTGCTCGTGGTGGGAACCATGATCGGCATGGCAGCGCTGCTGGCGAGCATCCTCTGGCGCAGTGCGTTCTTCAGCTCCTTCGGACGAGGAGGCGGCAGGGGAAACCAGCTCGTGATCGTGCTCTTCCTCGCCGGCGCGCTGCTCGCCGTTCTCGGCCTCATCTTCGGCCCGCTGATTCGGCTGGCGCTCTCGCGCCGGCGCGAGTCGCTGGCCGATGTCAGCGGCGTGGAGCTGACCCGCAACCCGGCGGGGCTGCTGGGCGCGCTCAAGAAGCTGCAGCAGAACGACAGGCCGTTCAAGAACATGAACCACTCGACCGCGGCGATGTGCATCGACGACCCGCTGCAGCACCACGACGCCTGGTATCACCGCCTCTACGACACCCACCCTCCCATCGAGGAGCGGATCGCTGCGCTCGAAAGGATCCTCTCCGGCCAGGCCGTCTGAGCTTCGCGCTCGAGCCTTCGGCGAGGCTGCTGCTCAGCCGGCTGCCGGCGGGCCCTGCGCGTCCGTGGCAGGAGGAGGCCCTCCGGCGGCCGGTACGGTCGCCGGCCCGCTCGCCGGCGCTGGACCGCTCGCGCCAGGGAAGCTCACTTCCGGCACGGCCCGCTCCGCTTCGTCGGTGGCGAAGAACGCAACCGCCGTGAAGCCGAATGGCCCGGCTATCAGGTTGCGTGGAAACGTCTGCAGAGAGATGTTGTAGTCGCGAGCGCTCGTGTTGTAGTAGCGGCGCGCGTACTCGATCTTGTCCTCGGTCGCGGTCAGCGTCTCCTGCAGTTGCACGAAGCTCTCGACCGCCCGCAGCTGCGGGTAGTTCTCGGCGACCGCGAACAGCGAGCGCAGCGCCCGGGAGAGAGCGTCCTCGGCGGGCGCAACCTTGGCGGGGTCCCCGGTCGCCCCGGCGGCGACCGCGTCGGCCCGGGCCTTGGTCACCGCTTCGAAGGTCCCTTTCTCGTGGGCGGCATAGCCCTGCACCGTCGAGACCAGGTTCGGGATCAGATCGTGACGGCGCTTCAGCTCCACGTCGATCTCAGACCACGCCTCCTGGGTGCGGTTGCGCTTCTTCACCAGCGCGTTGTAAGCCGCCCATAGGCCGAGGGCCAGAAGCACGACTACCACGACGATCACGATCAGCACGACCATTGCGAGGCGAGCCTCCTCCGAGGGTTCGTTCGTCGCACTGTATCGGCTATCGCCCGATCAGCCGGGCGAGCGCCCATGCCGCGCGGCGAGCGCCAGCCCCCCGTGCTCGATGCCGGGCCCCGCGGCCCGGAGCGCGGGCACCGTCTCGCTCGTCAACAGCCCCGTCTCGCCGGTCATCTCGTCGACGATCTCAAACCAGCGCAGCATGTTCTCGGGCGTGTCCAGCAGCAGCGTCAGCACCGGCACGTGCCGGCGGATCGACCAGAAGCGTTCGCCGTGCGGGCGGTGCTCGCCGTGATAGCCCCACTGCCCGCGTAGAGCCGTGGCTCCCGCGGCGCCCTCCCGGCGCAGGCGGCGGATCAGCGCGCTGTGCAGCGGCTGGTGCTCGTAGCGGGTCTGCTCGCTGGTGTACACGACGAGCTTCTGCCAGTACGCCAGGCCCGTGTCGTCGGCGACGGGCGGGCGCAGCGGCTCGGCCAGCAGCACGCCGTCGCGCTTGCATACGCGCACGCGCTCGAGCGTCATCGCCGGCTCGCTCAGCATGCCCTGGAGTTCCTCCAGCGCGCGCGCGATGCTCGCGCTCTCCCCGACGCTCTGGATCATCAGCGGCACGCGCGCGTTGCCCGCGAAGAAGCGCCCGCGACGGCGCACGCCGTACACCGTGCCGTCGAGGCCGAGCAGCACGCTCGCGCCCGCCACCCCGTGCCGGCGCAGGCAGTCGACCACCGCCAGGTACGCCGCCCGGCCACGCGCCTGCTCGCGACGTCCGACGTACACGGTGAGCTTGACCGCGTCCGCCTCTTCGTCCGCAACGAGCTCCGGCGGCGTGGCGCCAGGGCCGCTCAGCAGGCGCGCGCGCTCGAGCGTGATCGTCCCATGCGGGCTGAGCGCGCGCACCTGCTCGAGCATCGCCTCGATCCGCGCAGGCGTGTCCAGCGCGATCGCGAGCAGCGGCAGGTCTTCGGAGAGCGTCAGCAGGCGCTCGGTCTGCAGCCGGTGCTTGATGCCGAAGCCCTCGATCCCGCGCAGCAGCACGCTCGTGCGCACCCGTTCGCGCGCGAAGACGTCCATCAGCGCGTCGGCCAGCAGCCGCCCGTCGGCGTGGTCGCGCTCGCCGATGTACGCCGTCAGGCGCAGCCCGTCCTCGATCGTCATCCCGCCCCCAGCAGCCGCCCGAGCGCCGCCGCGCCGACGCCCGCCGCGAGGCTCAGCGCGACGTTCGCCCACAGCAGCCAGCGCCGGCCGTCCTCGGCGAGACGGTGGGACTCGAGCATCCACGTCGAGAACGTCGTGTAGGAGCCGATCACCGCGGTTCCGGCCAGCAGATAGGCATCGCCGCTCAACGCGATCCCGACCAGCAGGCCCAGCACGAGCGCGCCCGAGAGGTTGACCAGCAGCGTGCCGAGCGGGAAGCGCGCGCCGCTCGCCGTCGAGACGAGCGCGTCGAGCAGGAAGCGCGCGAGCGCTCCCAGCCCGCCGAGCACGCCGACCGCCAGCCACAGCGCCACGAAGCTCATCCGAGGATCCTCGCCCTTCGCACCAGCTTGGTGGCGAGGAAGACCGCCGCGAAGCCCCCGGCGAGGCTCGCGGCGGCATACGCGAGCGCGAGCGCCAGGTGGTCGCCTTCCAGCATCTTCGCCAGCTCGACCATCACCGTCGAGAAGGTCGTCAGCGCGCCGCAGATGCCCGTGCCGAGAAACGCGCGGCGGTACAGCGACGGCGGCAGGCGCTCCTGCAGGCGCGTGACGAAGTAGCCGAGCAGCGCCGCGCCGAGCATGTTCACGACGAACGTCGCCCACGGCCACTGGTCCGGACCGGCGGTCCAGGTCTGCGCGAGCGCCGCGCGCGCGATCGCGCCGAGGAAGCCGCCGGCAAAGATCGCGGCCAGCTCTTGGCGGTCGAGCCTCATCGCTGCGCGGGCAGCATAGCGTGCGTGGAGGTCACACCCTGCATGAGGAACGGCGCGCCGGGCGCACCCCCGGCGAGCCAAAGGCGGACCTGATAGACCCCGCCTGATGGGTGCACCGGAGAACGTTCCCCTCCGATCGCGCGGGCCCGCGCTCAGGCGCATTGGTGTCGTGCTACTGGTGCTCGTGCTCGCCGGGCTCGTCGCGTTCGCGCTCTCGCGCCTTGAACTGGGGCGCGTCGGCCATGCCCTGGTGACCGCCTCGTTCGGGTGGATCGCGCTCGCGCTGCTGCTGATGTCGCTGGCGATGCTGATGCGCTCGATCTCCTGGCACCAGGCGCTGCGCGCGGCGCTCCCCGACACGCCGATGCCGTGGGCGCCGGTCATCCGGGCGACGATGATCGGCGTGATGGGCTCGGCGCTTGTGCCGGGACGCATCGGCGAGCCCACGCGCGTGGTCGTGCTCGCGCGCCGGCTCGACGGGCGCACCAGCCGGCTGCTGCCGGTGATCGCCGGCACGGTGTTCTCCCAGACGCTCATCAACCTGCTCGCGCTCGCGATCCTGCTCGCCGTCAGCTTCACGAGCGTGCCGCTGCCGAGCGGCCATCTGGCGGGGATCGCGACCGCGCTCGCGATCCCGCTGGCGATATGCGCGATCGTGCTCGCGGCCCCGCGCGTGCTCGCGATGGGCAGACGCTCGCGCCACCCGCGCGTCGCGCGCGCCGCCCACGCGGTCGGCCGCATGCTCGTGCTCGCCCGCCGCGGCCTGGTCGTCTTCGCGCGCCCGCGCTACGGCGCCCCCGCGATCGGCTTCCAGCTGCTGGCGTGGGCGCTGCAGTGGCTGGCCTGTTACATGGTCATCCTCGCGCTGGGACTGGAGCACCAGGCGAGCGCCGTGGCGGCCGCGGCGATCCTGCTCGCGGTCAACCTCAGCGCGGTCCTGCCGGCGACGCCGTCGAACGTCGGCGTCTTCCAGGCCGCGTGCCTGGTCGTGCTCGCCGCCTATGGCGTCGGCGCCGGCCAGGCCGTCGCCTACGGCATCATCCTGCAGGCGGTCGAGGTCATCACCGCGCTGGGGCTGGGCGTGCCGGCGCTGCTCGGCGAAGGCCTGTCCTGGCGCGACCTGCGCAGCAGCGGCGCCGAGGGCGAGGCCGAGCTCGAGTCCGACGAGCCGTCCTAGATCTAGCCGGCGAAGGCGCGCAGCGACTGGCGCAGGGAGCTCGTCGTCTGCAGCACCGCCGTCGGCTCGTAGCCGCAGTGGGCCATGCAGTTTTCGCAGCGCGGGTCCTTGCCGCGGCCGTACTTGCTCCAGTCGGTCGTCTCGATCAGCTCTTTGTAGGTCTCCGTGTAGCCGTCGGACATCAGGTAGCAGGGACGCTGCCAGCCGAACAGCGAGTAGCTGGGGATGCCCCACGCGGTGCAGTCGAATTCCGCCTTGCCCTCGAGGAAGTCCAGGAACAGCGGGCTGTGGTTCAGCCGCCACTTCTTGCGCCGCCCGTCCGCGAACGCCTCGCTGAACAGCGCGCGCGTCTGCTGCACGCCGAGGAAGTGCTCCTGGTCGGGGGCTTTCTCGTACGCGTACGCCGGCGAGATCATCATCTCGTCGACTTCCAGGTCGTCGTTGAGGAAGTCGAGCACCTCGCGCACGGTCTTCGGCGAATCCTGGGTGAAGAAGGTCGTGTTGGTGGTCACTTTGAAACCGGCCGCCTTGGCCGCCTTGATCGCGGCGACCGCCTTGTCGAAGACGCCCTCGCGCTCGACGGAGGCGTCGTGGCGCTCGCGCAGGCCGTCCATGTGGACCGCCCAGGAGAAGTACGGGCTCGGCTTGAAGTTCTCGAGCTTCTTCTCCAGCAGCAGCGCGTTGGTGCACAGGTAGACGAACTTCTTTTTCTTGAGCAGCTCGGCTGCGATCAGGTGGATCTCGGGGTGGATCAGAGGCTCGCCTCCCGCGATCGAGACCATCGGCGCGCCGGCCTCGTCGATCGCGGCGATCGCCTGCTCGACGGGCATCCGCCGGCGCAGCTCGTGCTCGGGGTGCTGGATCTTGCCGCAGCCCGAGCACGCCAGGTTGCACTGGAACAGCGGCTCCAGCTCCACGATCAGCGGGAACTTGTCGCGTTTTGCCAGCCGCTGGCGCATCAGATACCAACCCATGCGCGTGCTCTGCCTGACCCGGGCCGCCATTGCGACTACCTTAGACGCCCGGCGCCCACTCGTGAAGCGCGCCGGCCACGCGCCGCAGCGCGAGCGCCGCGCGCAGCGCGCCTGCCGCCGCCCGCACGCGCAGCAGCTCGTGCTCGGGGCTGTCGAGCACGACGCGCACCACGCCGAACGGTCGCTCGCCGGCGCCCGGCGCCAGCCACACCGACTCCATGTCCACCGCGATCGCCCCGCCGGCGTGCAGCTCGGCGCGCCGCTCGCCGAGCGCCAGGCGCGAGACGCACACCACGTCGCCAGTGCGCACCTTCAGGCCGCGCCCCGTCAGGCGATGCACGAGCTGGTCGTTGAGGTTGCAGCGCACGCGCTGCTCGGCGTGACCTTCGTCGCCGGCCGCATACACCTCCTCGGCGACGATCACTTCGCCGGGCACCGACGACGCGTCCAGGCCGCCGCAGAAGCCGAGCACGAGCATCGCGCTCCCGCCCGCGCCCGCGAGCTCGCCTGCGGCCGCCTGCGAGCGCCTGGGCCCCATGCCGGTCTTGCGCACCAGCGCGCGCCGGCCCGCCGAGGAGATCAGCGCCGCCTCGATGCGCATCGGCGCGGCGACGAGCAGCTGACTCACCGCGCCACCGCCTCGGCCGGCGCGTGGCCGAGCGCCCGCAGGGCGGCGCCGGCCGCGGCGTGCCCGCTCAGCACGGCGCTCTCCAGCGTCGCCGGCCAGCCGGTGGCCGTCCACGTGCCCGCCAGCACGAGCCCGGGGACCTTCGTGAGGGGGTCGAGGCGCAGCGCCGTCACGCCCGGCGCGGCGCGGAACGTCGCGGCGTGCTCGCGCGTGGCCAGGAAGGTCTCGACCTTCGCCCCGCGCGCACGCGGGAACAGCTCGCCGAGCGCCGGCAGGTAGCGCTCGCGCAGCTGATCCACGCTCATCCCCATCTCAGTTTCGGCGCCGGACAGCGACACAGCCAGATACTGGCAGCCCGCGGGCGCTCCGGCGGCCTCGGTGCGGTCGAAGACGTACTGGACCGGCGTGCCCACGCCGGCCGCGAACGGCACGTCGCACACGCGCCTGTCGTAGACGACGTGCAGGTTGACGATCGGCGAGCTGCCAAGGCCCGCCAGCGCGCGCGCCGGCTCCCCCAGCAGCGGCTCCAGCAGCGTCGCCGCGCGCGCGTGGGGCAGCGCCACCACGACCGCCTCGGCGCTCAGCTCCTCCAGGGCGTCCCCCTGCTCGGCACGGGGGCCGCGGCCGTGCACCTCCACCCCACCCGCGCTCTGCGCCAGGCGCTCCGCGCGCCAGCCGAGGCGCACCTCCACGCCCGCCTCGCCCAGCGCGCGCTCCGCCGGCGCGCCGATCGTCTCGCCCAGCGTTCCCCGGTGAAAGCCGATGTCGCCGGCGTCCGCCCCCGACAAGAGGCCCGTGCGAAACACGAACGCCGCCAGCCCCAGCGACGCCTGCGCGGCGGGCAGGTTGAGCGTCGGCAGCGCGATCAGGTCCCACAGCGCCGCCACCGCGCGCGGTCCCTGGCCGTGGTGGGCGAGCCAGTCGCCGAACGTCTGCGATTCGAGCGCCGGATCGTCCTCGCGCAGGCGCATCAGCCCGAGCGCCGCGCGCGCTGCGCCCGCGCGCTCGGCGAGCGTCAGGTGCTGATAGCGGGCGAGCGCGCCGGCCAGGTGCAGCGGCGCGGGCAGCGACCCGCGCCGCAGGACGGTCGGCTGCGAGCCCGGCTTCAGCACGGGGATCTCAAGGCGCGGCTGCACCCACGTGTGCTGGGCGCCGCCGATACGCGCGAGCAGCGCGCGGTAGGCCAGGCAGCAGCGCAGGAAGACGTGCTGGCCGTTGTCCATCTGCAGGCCGTCGCGCTCGAACGAGTAGGCCGCGCCGCCGAGCCTGCGCCTGACCTCGACCAGCGTCACCTCCGCGCCCGCCTGCGCGCAGTCGAGCGCGGCGGCGATGCCCGCGAGGCCGCCGCCGAGGACCAGCACCCGCCGGCCGAGCGATGATCCGCCGGCGCTCAAGCGCCGACCCCGAGCATGCCGCGCACGGCGACCCACGCCTTCTCGCGCGCGGGCAGCGACATCCGCCTGCGCGCCACCTCCTCCGGATGCTCCTCGATGCGCTCCAGCAGCCGCCTGTAGATGCCGGCCATCGCCAGCACGCACGCGGCGCTGCGCCGGTCGAGCATCCCCGTCAACGCGATCCCGCGATCGAACCAGTCCCGCGCCCGCGCGCACTCGAAGCGCACGAGCGCGCACAGCCGCTGCAGCTGCGCTGCGTCGCCCAGCGGGCCGTCAGGGGAGCCCAGGATCAGCGCCACGCCGAAGCGGCGCAGATCCTCTCCCGGCACGTACACCCGCCCGTTCTCCGCGTCCTCGCGCACGTCGCGCAGGATGTTCGTCAGCTGCAGCGCCACGCCGAGCTCATCCGCGAGCCGTTCGGCATCCGTATGGGCGGCCCCGCCGCCGGCGTCGCCGCGCAGGCCGAAGATCGCCAGGCACAGCCGCCCGATCCCGCCGGCGACGCGCCGGCAGTACACGACGAGCTCGTCGAAGCTCTCGTAGGTGGCGCCCGCGACGTCCATGCGCACTCCCTCGATCAGCTCCGTCAGGGCGTCGCGCGGCAGCGGGAAGCGCCGCTGCGCGTCCGCGAGCGCGACCATCACCCGGTCGGCGCCGGTTGGGCCGTCGAGCGCGGCGATCGCCAGAGCCTCGCCGTCCAGGCGCCGCAGCTTCTCCTCCTCAGGGAGCGTCCCGTCGCCGATGTCGTCGACGCGGCGAGCGAACGCGTACACCGCGCACATCGCGCGGCGCCGCTCGCCGGGCAGCAGGCGGATCCCGTAGAAGAAGTTGGCCGCCTGCGCGCGCGTGACCGCTTCGCAGTGACGGTAGGCGTCCTCGATCTCCGCCGCCGTGCTCATCAGCCGCCGCCCCGGCCGGCGCCGCCGCCCGTGCCCGTGCCCGTGACGCCGCCGGCGGCCTGGCTCGCGCCCCGGCTCGCGCGCAGCGTCGCCGCAAGCGCCACCGCGCGCCGCATGCGCCCCGCCCGCGGCGGTCCGGCGAGCACGTCGTAGCGAGCGCGCTCGATCGCCTCCAGCGCCGCGCTGCCGCCGGCCGCGAAGGCGGCGACCGCCACGCGCGGCCGGCCGCGCAGCTGCGCGATCAGGGGCGCCCCGTCGGCGAGCAGCGCGCGCGCACGGTCGACCTCGAAGGCGAGCACCTCGCGCAGCGGCTGGCTCGCGTGAGCGCCCGCGAGGTCCGCCTCGGTGCAGCCGAAGCGCCGCATGTCCTCGGCCGGCAGGTAGACGCGCCCGCGGGCGAGATCCTCGGCCACGTCCTGGCAGTGCTCGGTCAGCTGCAGCGCCGTGCAGATCGAGTCCGACAGCGAGACGCGTTCGGGGGTGCAGAGGCCGAGAACCCCGAGCACGATCTCCCCCACGGGGTCGGCCGACAGCGCGCAGTAGCCGCGCAGCTGCGCCCACGTCTCATAGCGGCTGACGCGCTGGTCGACGCGGTTGGCCTCGATCAGGCGCGCGAACGGCTCGCGCGAGAGCCCGCACTCGCGCACGGTCGCCGCCAGGCTCACGAGCAGCGGATGCGTGGCCTGCGGGGACGACGCAGCCTCGCCGCGAAACGCCCAGTCGAGCTCCTGCTCGAGCCAGTCGAGCGCCGCCAGCTTGTCCTGGACCCCACCCACCCCCGCCGCATCCGCCTCCGTGTCGCCGAGCTCGTCGACGAGCCGTGCGAAGCCATACACGGCGAGCAGGTGCGCGCGCACCCGCCGCGGCAGCACGCGGCTGGCGACGGGGAAGTTCTCGCCGCCGGCGCGCGCCATCACCGCCTCCGCGGCGGGGGCGTTGAGCGGCGCGGCGCCTGTGAGCATCACTCCCGGCGCTCGGCGCCGTCCTGCTGAACGTCCATGCCCAGGCAGCGCCCGAGGGCCATGATCGGGAACGTGAGCCGGTAGAGGTGGTAGTTGATGTAGTAGTCCGACGGGAAGCCGGTGCCCGTGTACTGCGGCTCGTCCCAGCCGCCGTCGGCGCGCTGCGTGGAGACCAGCCAGGCGACGCCGCGCGCGAGCGCCTGCGAGCGCTCGCCGGCGGCGTGCAGCGCGAGCAGCGCCCACGCGGTCTGCGAGGCGGTGCTCGGGCCGCGGCCGATCCACCTGGGGTCGTCGTAGGAGCGCGGGTCCTCGCCCCATCCCCCGTCTTCGTTCTGGTGGCCCTCCAGCCAGGCGACGGCGCGGCGGATGCTCGCATGCGATGGGTCGACCCCGGCGGCGATCAGCCCCGGCACGGCCGCGCCGGTGCCGTACACGTGGTTGACGCCCCAGCGCCCGAACCACGACCCGTCGGCCTCCTGGTGCGCGAGCAGCCATTGCACGCCGCGCTGAGCCGCGGGCGTCGCGCCGAGCCCCAGCACGCCGAGCATCTCGACGGTGTGCGCGGTCACGTCGGCGCTCGGCTCGTCGATCACCTCGCCGAAGTCCAGGAACGGCAGCTCGCGCACGAGCGCGCGCGTGTTGTCGGCGTCGAACGCGCCCCAGCCGCCGTCGGAGCTCTGCATGCCTTCGACCCAGCGCAACGCGCGGCCGATCGCGCCGTCGATCGGCGCTCGCAACGGCGTGCGCTCTGCGAACCGCGCGAGCGCGAGCACGACCTCGACGGTGTCGTCGACGTCGGGGTAGTTGACGTTCGCGAACTCGAACGCCCAGCCGCCTGGCTCGAGCTCTGGCCTGGCGACCGACCAGTCGCCGCGCACCGTGACCTCCTCGTCGAGCAGCCAGCGCGCCGCGGCGACCATCGCCTGGTCGTCCTCGGCCACGCCCGCGTCGCTGAGTGCGAGCAGCGCCAGCCCGGTGTCCCACACCGGCGACTGGCACGCTTCCAGGCGCCGGCTCGCGCCGGCGGGCGCGCCGACGCCGCGGCTGTCGTCGCGGTCCTCGACCATGAAGCGGTCGAGCCCTTCCAGGCCGCGCCGGAGCACGGGGTGCTCGAGCGGGTAGCCGGACAGGCGCAGCGCCATCAGCGAGTACACCCACGGCGGCTGGATGCCGCCCCACGAGCCGTCGGCCTCCTGGCGGCGCACGATCCAGCGCTCCGCGCGCGCGAGCGCGAGGCGGCGCAGCGGCGCGAGCGGCCGGCGCTCGTACGCGCGCAGCAGGCGGTCCAGGCGTCCCAGCCAGACGCCGCGGCGCGAGGGCGCCTGCCGAGGCGGGTGCGCGGAGCTCGCGGGGTGCGCTGACCCCTGCACGCGCAGCTCGTCCAGCGCAAAAGGGAGCGCGTGCACCGGTCGGTGGGCTTTGACGACCGACAGCGCGACGATCGTCTGGCGCGCCCAGCAGGCGAAGTCGTAGACGTTCAGCGGCACCGACGCCGGCAAAAGGATGACCTCGGGCGGGAGCGCGGGCACCCGCTCCCACGACCACAGCCCGAACAGGGCGAGCCACACGTGCGTGAACACGCGCGCGCGCTCCAGGCCGCCCTCGCCGCGGATGAAGTCGGCCGCGATGCGCATGTGCTCCTGCTCGGGCTCGTCGCCGGCGAGCCGCAGCGCCCAGTAGGCCTCGATCGTCGTCGAGAGCTCGCCCGGCCCGCCGTGGAAGTTCGACCAGGTGCCGTCCGCGCGCTGCTGGGAGCGGATCCACGCCGCCGAGCGCTCGGTCTCATCCGCGCGGCGGATCCCCAGGAACTCGCGCAGGAGCATGTCCTCCGCGTCCATCGTGACATTCGTCTGCAGCTCGCCACGCCACCAGCCGGCTGCGTCCTGGAGCGAGAGCAGGTGCTCGCGGGCCAGCTCCAGCGCCACCTTCGCCTCGCTTTGAGCCTCCAAGGTCAGCTGCGGCATCTGGACAACCTAAATCTTTTTGATCCAAAACGACAGTGGCGCATATTCGCTCGCATCTGCGCGCCTCACGATGACACGTGCGAGCCGCTCGGCACGAGCACCTCCGGAGTGGCGAGCGTGATCACGTGGCGGCGCAGCGTCGCCTCGCTGACCAGCGTGGGAGCAGCCGAGACGAAGCGGTACACGATCAGCCCGTCGACATCCAGGCGGGCGAGCAGCCGAAAGCCCGGCGCAGGCGGTTCTTCAGCCGAGGGGCGCAGCGGCGCGTAGCCGGTCTCGTCGATCTCGCTGACGCGCACATAGCTGCCCTCGCGCAGGTTGTGCAGCCCCGGCAGGTAGTACTCCAGCGGCGCCGCGCCGAGCTCAACGGTCGTGATCGCGCGCTCGCGCGGGGCTCCGCGCAGCGCACTGGCAACGTCCCGCCAGTTCCCGCGCTGCAGGCGCGGGCTGAGATCGACGTCGACGGAGATCGCCAGGAACGCCAGCGCGATCGTCGCCGCCAGCGCGACCCCGGTCCGGCCGGTGCCCGGCCACACCGCCAGCACGGCGATGACGGCGGTGACGGGGATCATCGCGGCGACGAGGTTGCGCGGCGCCAGGTAGTCGGCCCCGAAGGCGACAAGGACGATTGGGATCAGCACGCCGCCCGCGGCGATCGACAGCGCGATCAGCACGCCGCGGCGGGCGGGCGCGTCGCGCGATCGTGGCGGCTGCGGGGGCTGCGGCGCACGCGAGGCGGGCTGGGGCTCGGTCATGCGCCACCACCCGAGCGCGAGCGCGGCGAGGATCGGCAGCGCGACGAGCAGCTCGACGCCGTGCCCGAGCGAGGACCCGGTGTAGCCGGTGAGGTAGTACTGGGGAATCGCCTGCAGCCGTTCGGACAGCGGCCAGCGCCCGATCCACTGCGTCCCGTGGCCGCCCTGGGCCGAGATCAGCGGCAGCAGCGCCGCGCCGACGAGCGCCAGCAGGCCGAGCGCCGGCAGCGCCGCGCGGCGCGTGCGCCGATCCCACGCCAGCCACAGCGCCATCCCGATCAGCAGGAAGACGGCGAAGTAGTGCGTCAGCAGCGCCAGCGCGCCGGTCGCGGCGAACGCCGCCATGCGCCCGCGCGTGGGCTCCCGCAGCGCGCGCAGGAAGCACAGCATCGCCAGCGCCGCCATCAGCACGAACAGCCCGTACGCGCGCGCCTCCTGCGAGTACCACACGAACAGCGGGTTGACGGCGACGAGCGCCGCGCAGACGATCGCCGCTCGCCGGCCGGCGAGCTCGCGGCCGATCGCCCACGCGACCGGCACGGTGGCGATCCCTGCAAGCGCGGAGGGCAGGCGCAGCGCTATCTCGCCGCTCCCCAGCACGCGCGTGTCCGCCCACGCGATCACGTACCACAGCGGCGGCGTGTTCTCGGTGTGCACGACCGAGCGCAGCGTCGCCCACAGGCTCGGGTGCAGGACGTGGACGGGCGTGAACGCCTCGTCGTACCAGAAGCTCTGCAGGTCGAGCGTCGACAGGCGCAGCGCGGCGGCGAGCAGGGACAGCGCCGCCAGCGGCCACCATGGCGGCAGCCGGGAGATCGCGCGCGGCGCGGGCGCCGCGGGAGCGCTCGCCGGGTGCGCGGCCGTGCTCATCGGGGGCATATTCCCCGTGAGGCGGGCCCGAAGCAGCCGTAGCGCTCCGAGCGCACGTCGAATTCGAGGTTCGGCGGCAGGTACCAGCCGCCGTGCACCGCGCGCCGTCCGTCCACGACCGGCCCCCAGATCGCCAGGCAGATCTGCGTGGTCGCTTTCGGCGCGCCCGGGCTGGTGTTGCCGCAGACGACCTCCCGCTGGCCGCTCGCGCCGAGTAGTTCCTGGTCGATCGACAGGTTGTGGTAGTCGTGGCCGGTGTAGTGCCGCCACGTCTTCAGGTCGGAGATCAGGCGCTGGTTGACGCCGGTCTGACGGGCGACGTCGTTGACCGTGGCGATCGCGAGCACGATGCCGACGAGCACGAGCAGCGTCGTCTCGATCAGCCGGACCTGGCTCACTGCACCGGCGCCAGCAGCGGCGAGATCTGGTGGACGACGAACAGCGCCTGCACGGCGAGCGTGGCGGCCAGCAGGCGCCGGTCGCGGCTGACGACCGCGAGCGGCAGCGGCCACAGGATGTACCACGCGAGCAGCCACGTGCTCGTGACGGAGATCGCCAGCAGCGCCCAGCCCGAGGCGGCGACCCAGTCATAGCCGCGCCAGGTGCGCCACAGCAGGTGCAGGACGATCAGCACGAGCCCCGCCTTGAGCAGGTCGTGGTCGACCGGGAACACGCCCGGCTTGCCGAACAGGTGGGCGATCTCGGTGGCGAAGCTGTCGCTGGAGACGAACGCGGCGTCGCGGTTGAGCGCCGCGACGAGGTCGATGCCGTGGATGCCGAAGACCGCGTAGCCGACGAGCGCGCCGAGCGCGACCGCCGCGAGCGCCCCGACGATCGGCCACACGCGCCGGCGCGAGAGGATCATGAACGGGAGCAGCACGGCGACGGTGGCCTTGACGAGCGCGCCGGCCACGACCGCGGCGGCGGCGCCGGCTTCGCGGCGCCCTGACGGCGTGCCGGCGATCGTGAGGCTCACGGCGGCCATCATCGCGAGCATCATGATCAGGTCGTTGTGGGCGCCACCGAGCCCGTAGATCACATACAGCGGGTTGGCCCCGACCAGGAGGATCGCGGTCACCGGGTCGAAGCCGCGCACGCGCGCGCAGCGCCAGACGAGCGCGAGCGTGCCGGCGCTCGCGAGCAGCGCCTCGAGCTTCATCCCCCACAGCGCGCCGACGACGCCGAGCGGCGCCAGCGGATAGGAGATCAGCGTGTACAGCGGCCCGTACGCGGTGGCGACGTGGACCCAGTCCTGGCCGACGTACTGGAAGACGGGGTCGCCGACGATCGCCGCCGGGCCGTGCAGGTAGGGGTTCAGGCCATGCTCGACGCCCATGCGCGCGTAGGCGATGTAGCTGAAGACGTCGGTGGAGAGCAGGACCGGCCCGGCGAACACGACGAGCTGCAGCGCGCCGACGAGGACGATCCCCCAGCGTTTGGAGATGACCGGGGCGCCCGCGCGAACGCCCTTGGCCGCCCCGGCGAGCGCGACCAGGCCGGCGTACGCGCCCGTGGAGACGAGCAGCGCGATCAGGAACACGCGATAGCCGAGGCGCTCGCCGCTGCCCTGCAGCCAGGCGGCGATGTCGGGCGATTTCGGTATCAGCGGCGAGTGGCCGGCGGCGCCGTCGAGCACGATCTCGACGGCGGCCGCCAGCAGCAGCAACGCGAGCAGCGTGGCGAGCGCGGGCGCCCAGCGCTCCTCAGAGCGGACACGGGTCAGGCCTCGCTCGCTCTGGGCGGCGACGCTCACGAAGCGGCGTGGCTCACAAGGCCGTCCAGACGGTCTTCGTCTCCAGGTACGCGCCGAGGCCCTCGTGGCCGTGCTCGCGCCCGAGGCCCGAGGCCTTGAAGCCGCCGAACGGCGCGGACGGGTCGACGACCCCCCAGGTGTTGATGTAGACCATGCCCGCGCGCAGCATCGCGGCGAGCCGGTGGGCGTTGCCGACGTCGCGTGTCCACACGCCCGCGGCGAGGCCGTACTCGCTCGCGTTCGCCCGCGCGGCGACCTCCTCGAGCGAGTCGTACGGGGAGGCGACGAGCACCGGCCCGAAGATCTCCTCGCGCGAGATGCGCAGCTCGTCGGAGGTGGTGGCGAACAGCGTGGGCGCGACGAAGTAGCCGCCGCTGTCGGTCAGCGCCGCCTCGCCGCCGGCGAGCACCTCGGCGCCCTCCTCGCGACCCGAGTCGATGTAGGAGAGCACGCGCTCGTGCTGCTCGGCGGACACCAGCGGCCCGAGCTGCGTGCCGGCCTCCAGGCCGGGACCGAGCTTCGCGGCCTTGGCCGCGTCGGCGAGGCCGCTCATCACCTCGTCGAAGCGCTCGGCGGGGACGAACAGGCGCGAGCCGGCGTTGCACGCCTGCCCGGAGTTGAAGTAGATCGCCTGGAAGGAGCCCTTGACTGCCGCGTCGATGTCGGCGTCCGGCAGGATGATGTTCGGCGACTTGCCGCCGAGCTCGAGCGTCACCCGCTTGAGCGCCCTGCCCGCCTTCGCGCCGATCTCGCGCCCGACCTCGGTCGAGCCTGTGAACGCGATCTTGTCGACGTCGGGGTGATCCACCAGCGCTGCGCCCGTGCTGCCGTCGCCGGTCAGCACGTTCAGCACGCCCGGCGGGAATCCGACCTCCAGCGCCAGCTCGCCGACGCGCAGTGCGGAGAGCGGCGTCTGCTCCGCCGGCTTGAGCACGATCGTGCAGCCCGCGGCGAGCGCCGGGCCGAGCTTCCATGCGGCCATCAGCAGCGGGAAGTTCCACGGGATGATCTGCGCGCACACGCCGACCGGCTCACGCCGGGTGTAGCAGTGCATGTTCGGCGCGCTGACCGGCAGCACGGCACCCTCGATCTTCGTCGACCACCCCGCGAAGTAGCGCAGGTGCCCGATCGCGCCGTTGACGTCGACGTACTGGGCGAGCCCGACCGGCTTGCCGTTGTCCAGCGACTCGATCTGCGCGATCTCCTCGGCGCGCGCTTCGAGCGCGTCGGCGAGCGCGTGCATCAGGCGCTCGCGCCCGGCGGCTGGCATCGAGGCCCACGGACCGTCGGCGAAGGCCGCCCGCGCGGCGGCGACCGCCCGCGCGGCATCCTCCGCTCCTCCGAGCGCGACCTCGGCGATCTCCCTGCCGGTGGCGGGATCGATTGTGACGAACGTGCGCCCGTCGGCCGCCTCCAGGCGCTCGGAGCCGATCAGGAGGCGGTGCGACTGGGAGATGAACTCGCGCGCGGGGGCGCTCAGCGCGTCGGGCAGGGTGTCTGCGGAGATTGTGGTCATCGATGGAGCCTACCTCGCTCAGCGCTTATGCTGCGCGCATGGCCGAGCCCTCCAAGGCGGTGCTGATCACCGGCTGCTCCTCCGGCATCGGGCGGGCCACCGCGCTGCGGCTCGCGGGCAGCGGCTGGACCGTCTACGCGACCGCGCGCCAGCCCGAGTCGATCGCCGATCTCACCGACGCCGGCTGCCACACGCTCGCGCTCGACGTGACCGACGAGGACTCGATGCGCGCGGCCGTCGAGACCGTCGAGCAGGCCGAGGGCGCGGTCGGCGTGCTCGTCAACAACGCCGGCTACAGCCAGAGCGGCGCGATCGAGACGGTGCCGATGGACGCCGTGCGCCGGCAGTTCGAGACGAACGTCTTCGGCCTCGTGCGCCTGACGCAGCTGGTGCTGGCGAAGATGCGCGCGCAGCGCTGGGGCAAGATCGTCAACCTCGGCTCGATGGGCGGGCGCCTGACGTTTCCCGGCGGCGGCCACTACCACGCGACCAAGCATGCGCTCGAGGCGATCTCCGACGCGCTGCGCTTCGAGCTGCGCGGCTTCGGCATCGACGTGATCCTGCTCGAGCCGGGACTGATCACCACCGACTTCGGCGCGGCCGCGACCGCGAGCATGGCCGACGTGGGCGCCCCGGACGCCGACGGCTCAGCCGGCGATGACCCCTACGCCCGCTTCAACGCGACCGTCGGCGCGGTCACCGCCGGCGCCTACGATGGCCCCATGCGTCATCTCGGCGCGAGCCCAGAGCGCGTCGCCAGGGTCATCGAGCGTGCGATCACGCGCCGGCGCCCGCCGGCGCGGATCACGATCACCCCCTCGGCCAAGCTGTCGATTGCGAGCCGTCGCCTGATGAGCGACCGCGCGTGGGATGCGGCGATGCGCGCGCAGTTCCCCCAGCCGGGGTAGCGATCGATCAGAAATCGGCCACGAGGTCGGGGCTCGGGTGCCCCACGGCGAAGCCCTGCGCATAGTCGACGCCGTAGCTGTGCAGCATGCTGATCGTCATCTCGTCGCCGACGAACTCGGCGATCGTGCGCCTGCCCATGCCGCGCACCACCCCGGCGAGCGCGCGGACGACCAGCTGGTCGGTGCGCGAGACGGGCAGCAGGCGGATGAAGTCGCCGTCGATCTTCAGGTAGCTGAACGGCAGGTGCTTGAGGTACTGGAAGGAGCCGAAGCCGGCGCCGAAGTCATCGAGCGCGACCTCGCAGCCGAGCGACAGCACGCCGGCGCAGAACGCCTTGGCGCTTGCCATGTCGGAGATGGCGGCGGTCTCGGTGACCTCGATCACCAAGCGCGCGGGGTCGACTTCGTACCAGTCCAGGCGCCGCTGCACGTAGGCGAGCATGCTGGGGTCGGTGACCGACAGCGCCGACAGGTTCACGGCGATCCGCGCCGGCAGGCCCACCTCCGCCTCGACGGCGCCGCCGAGCGGCGCGCCCGACTCCGCGGCGAGCAGCGCGACGACCTCGTCGAGCACCATGCGGTCGATCTCGCGCACGAGCCCGTAGCGCTCGGCCGCGGGCAGGAAGCGCCCGGGCGCTACCAGGCGCCCGTCGGCTTCGTCGGCGAGCCGCAGCAGCGCCTCGTGATGGGACACGCTGCGGTCGCTCAGCGCGACGATCGGCTGGAAGTGCAGCACGAACAGCCCGCCGTCCAGCGCGCGGCGCAGGCGCTCGAGCCACGGGCGCCTGTGCAGCCCGGCGGGCGAGCAGAAGCCCGCGCTCAGCACGCGCGCGTCCACGAGGCCGCGTGCGTCTTCGCGGGCCGCAGCCGGCGCTCCGAGGAACAGGCGCGGCGTGGCGTCGGGCGCGGTCGAGCTCAACATCTCCCCGAGTCTCTTCGACGGGGTTGCCGACTCACCTTCGGGTGAGGGCGGGCGGTCAGGTTCGCGCGCGCGCCACGTACGGGCGCCGCGCGCGGTCTGAGACCACGAGCAGCAGCGCCACGAGCACGAAGTTCATCACCACCGAGGAACCGCCGTAGGCGACGAACGGCAGCGTCACGCCGGTCAGCGGGATCACGCGCGTGACACCGCCGACGATCACGAACACCTGCAGCGCGAGCACGAACGAGAGCCCGGTCGCGAGCAGCTTGGAGAACGAGTCGCGTGCCAGCACCGCCGTCTTCAGCCCGCGCGCGACGAACAGCAGGTACACGCCGAGAAGCGCCGCGGCGCCGGCGAGGCCGAGCTCGTTGACGATGACCGCGTAGATCATGTCGCTTTCGGGGACCGGCAGGATCGGAGCCCCGTGCGGGCTGAGGCGCAGCAGCGAGCGGTCGAAGCCCGTGCCGAGCACCCCCCCGTCGGCCTGCGCGAACAGCGACTGGGCCAGCTGGTAGCTGCCCCCCACTTCGCGGTGGTAGAGGACCGTGTTGAAGGGCTGTTCCCAGGCGAGCACACGCGCCTGCACGTGGCTGACGTGGCCGGCCAGATACCAGGCCCCGAGCGCGAACAGCGCGATCCCGATCAGCGGGAACGACAGGCGCCCGGTGGCGACGTACAGCAGCGCGAGGAACGCGCCGTAGAACATCAGCGAGGTGCCCAGCTCGTCGGTGAGCAGCAGCGTCGCCATCGCGGCGCCCCAGACGATCAGCATCGGGCCGAACTGCTTCATCGGCGGGATCGTCAGCCCCAGCACGCGCCGCCCCGCCGTCACGAGGATCTGGCGGTTGTCGCGCAGGTAGCTGGCGAGGAAGATCACGATCGCGACCTTCGCGAACTCGGCCGGCTGGAAGGACACGCTGCCGATGTGGATGTCCAGGTAGGCGCCGTTGACCTGCTCGCCGATCCCCGGCAGGCGCGGCAGCACCGTCAGGCCGATGCCGAGCGCGGCGATCGTGTAGCGGTAGCGCTCGAGCACGCCCACGCCGCCGCGGCGCAGGGCGAGGATCGTCGCCGCGAACAGCACCAGCCCGATCACCATCCACTGCGCCTGCTGGCGGGCGAGCGTCGGTTCGATCCGGTAGACCATCACGATCCCCACGCTCGCGAGCACCGCCACCAGCGGGAACATGTAGGGGTCGGCGTTCGGCAGCGCGAAGCGGATCACCAGATGCGCGGCCACGCACAGCGCGAGGAACAGCGCGCCATAGGTCAGCGACACGCTGGAGGCGTGGTTGAAGGTCAGGCTGGTGTCGGCCGCCGGCGAGCTCTTCTGCACCTGGATGAAGATCGCCGTGAAGCCCGCGGTCACGAGCAGCGCCGAGGGAATGAGGCCCAGGAGCTCACGGTTGCGGGGGCTGAGCACAGACCGAGCGTAGCCGCCGATGCGGCGCTTGCGCTCCGATCGGCCCGCTACGCTGGCTCGGATCCGCCCGCTACCCTTGACCGCAGTGCGCCGCTTGGGGAGCGGTCGTCGTTGCGCCCAGGCGATATGAGCTGCCCCGTTTGGATACCCGATGAATGATGAGCGCCCGCCATCGCTGTGGTGGGGCATGTGGAAGCGCTTCCTGCTCGCAGGAGTCCTGATCGTGGCGCTCAGCGGCGCCGCGACCGCGACCGTCGCGCTGAACAAGCTGACCACGCTCGCCGACGAGGTCTTCCCCTCGCTCAGCCACATCAACGCCCCCAAGGGCCTGATCACGCCCGAATACGGCGGTGGGCCGCAGACGTTCCTGATCCTCGGCTCGGACAGGCGCTCGGGCTCCAAGAACGTCGAAGAACGCGACGCGGCGCCGCACAGCGACACGATCCTGCTCGTGCGCTTCGACCCCGAACAGGGCCAGACCTCGGTGCTGTCGATTCCGCGCGATCTGATGGTCAACATCAGGACGCCCTCCGGGCAGGTCTACCCCGACGAAAAGATCAACGCCGCGTACACGATCGGCAGCGAGATCGGCGGCGCAAACGAGGCGAGCGTGCTCGCGGCGGAAACGATCGTGCGCGAAGTGTTCCCGGAACTTCAGGGCAAGCTCAACGGGATCGTCGACGTCAACTTCGCCGGCTTCATCAAAGTCGTCGACACGCTCGGCTGCGCGTACGTGAACGTCGATCACCGCTACTACAACGAGAACGTCGGCTCGACCGAAACGGACTACACGAGCATCAACCTCCAGCCCGGCTACCAGAAGCTCTGCTACGAAAACGCGCTCGACTACGTGCGCTATCGCCACACCGACTCGGACTTCGTGCGCGTCGCGCGCCAGCAGGACTTCCTGCGCGACCTGCGCGAGCAACTCGACCCGACCAACGAGCTCGGCCAGATCGACGAAGTGGCGAGGGCGGTGGGACACGCGATCAGGACGAACTTCACCGCGAGCGCGAGCGAGCTGGTGCTGCTGTCGAAGCTGGTCGCCTTCTCGCAGACCAAGCCCCTGCGCCAGGTGAAGTTCCTGAGCACCAACGTCAGCTATCAGCCCGCCGGCGCCACCGGCGGCGACTACGTGACCTCGGACCCGGAACTGGAGAAACAGACCCTCGAGACGTTCCTCAACGGGCACGAACAGCTGCAGCTCGCGGTCCCGCATGCGCACTCCTCGAGCCACGCCCACCACAGCCACAGCCACCACAAGAGCGCGGGCTTCTCGCCGGCGTCGATAAACCTGTACCCCACCTCGTCCTCAGGCGAAAGCGAAGTCGTCAAGGCGGCGCCCGAAGTGCCCTTCCCGGTGCTGTACCCCACTCTGCAGACCGGGCAGGCCGAACAGCAGCAGGTGCGCGCGTACCCGCTCAAGAATCAGCAGAACATCCTCCATCACGCGTACGTCGTCGTGTTCGCGGAGAACGCCACGCTCGGCGGCTACTACGACTTCCAGGGCACCGACTGGCTGAACCCGCCGCTGTTCGCGCACGCGCGCACGCAGGTGATCGACGGGCGCACGTACGAGTTCGTCGACGACGGCGACCACATCCACGTGATCGGCTGGCGCGTCGGGCACGGCCTCTACTGGCTTACGAACACGCTGCTCGAGGAACTGTCGAACTCGCAGATGCTTGCGATCGCGAAATCCGCGCAGCCGCTGCGTTGACGTCTTGGGGAGCAATAACGCTGGCTTCAGGGTGGAGCGCTAGCGAAGGGTGATCCTGGTCGTGTGCGTCCTTCCGTCGTCCAGCTTGACCCTGAGCATCCACGGCCCAGGGCTCAGGCCGGCAGTCTGGAGCTGATAGCGATAGTTCCCATGCTTGGCTGATGCGAAGATGTCGCCGCGGTTCGTCACCGAGGTCGCGGGCCGGTAGTCACCGGCCTCGTAGCCGGTTTCAGGAGCGATCTGCAGCGTCGGCGTTTCGAGTGCGTCCGCTCGACCGCCGGCCGCGAGATGGAAGGAGACGGTCACCGACTTGCCGATCTTGTAGATCTTGCCGCCCACTGGATGCTGCTTGAGGAATTCGTATGCCGGGGCGCCCGCGAGTTCTTGGGACCGTTCGGCGAAGACCTCCAGCGGGACGACCGTCCTCGCCCCGGAGTTATCGACGATGACCATCTGCGCGGTCCGGCTGCCACTGGTCGAGGGTTCCGCGAGCAGATCGAGCTGACAGCGACCGTTGAGCGCGAGCGGGACGGACGAACAGCCGTCGTTGATCACCTGGAAGTCCGATGCGTCGGCTCCTTCGAGCAAGACGCTCTGGACCTCGGCCCCGGCTTCGCCCGCGACGACGGTGATGGGCACCGGCACTGTTGCTTGACCGACCTGGGTGATCGGCCATTCGACTTCCGCAGGGCGAACAGCCTCGGGTGCGCTCGTCGCAGGCTCGCCCACGCTCACTTCCCCGAAAACGGCCGGGGCGCCAGAGCTTTCGCAGTGATCTTCATACAGCGCCCGGAAGCGATCGATTTCGCCGCCGGCGTTGCGGTCGATGTCCTTGACAACGAAGTGCCCGTTCTCGGTGTTGCAGCCGTTGCCCTTGTACCCGACGGAGAGCCCGGGGCTCGTTTCCGGGTGGGAGCCGGACGACTGCGCGCCGTTGTATTCGCCTGCTTCCAGCTGGTTTTCCTCCATGGGCTCGAATTCGAAGGTGGCCCATTCGGTCGCGGCTTCGGAGTTGACGAGGACCCCATGCCAGAGGGCGGGGTCCATGAAGACTTCGCGTGGCTTGTCGAACAGATAGTCGGAGCCTTCTCCGACCCAGCTGCCCTTTTCGCTGACCAGGGTCGCGTAGTTGACGCGCAGGGCCTGTTCGGCGTCGACCGCGAGCGGGATCGCGGTTTCCGACCCCGAGCTGTCTGTGATCACGAGGTTCGCGGCGCGATTTCCTGGAGCGGCGGGGGCGGCGGCGACTTCGAGCTGGCACCGTTCGCCCGGTGCGAGCGCCAGGTGGAGGCATTCGTCCCAGACGATCCTGAAGTCGCCGGCCTCTTCGCCCGCTATGACGGCCGATGTCACATCGGCCCCGGAATGACCTGCGACGACCGCCACCGGGACACTGACCGAGGCTTCACCGACCCACGTTCTCGGCCATTCGACGGCGCTCGGCTCGATCGCCTCCGGCGCACCTGTGGCGGGCTCCCCGATCCGTACCTCGCCGAACGTCGCAGGCGAGCTCGGGGTCTCGCAATGAAATTCGTATAGGGCCCAGAAGCGGTCGACTTCGCCGGCTTCGTCGACGTGGATGTCCTTGACGATGAAGCGCCCGAAGCTTTCGTTGCAGCCCGCGCCTTCGCCGGACACTTCGAGAACCGGCCCTTCCGTTCCGAAGTCCCTGCTCGCGCCCGTGTATTCGCCGACGTGCAGTTGCTGCCCCATCGGGGCGCCGAAATCGAAGTCGTAGTGCCGACTTCCTTCCTCGGCGACGATCTCGATCCTCTTGGCCGCTTCAGTGCCTTCGTACCACGGCCGTGCGTAGACGGCGCCGGGAGCATCGAACAGCCGCCGGTAGACGCCTTGGCGGACGCCGGTCTGGTTGACGACTGTCGCCGAGTTGTTGGCCAGCGCTTCGTCCGCGAGGGCCATCGCGGGCGTTACGAGCACGATGGCAAGCACCGCCAACGCGGTCGTCCAGAGCGTGGTGGCCCGATGGGGCACCGAACGTCCCACGAACACCAACGCTACCGACAAGTGACCGGCCTCTCTTTCAGTTGGCGGTTGCGTCCTCACAGCCGCGTTTGCGGACTGATAGAACTGGTGGAGCAGTCACTTTGCCAGCATTGAACGGACCTTTGCAGCGGCCGCGGGCCAAGCTCGACGCAGGTACTACCGAGCCGAGACAGCGCTCCGTTGCTCAGGCAGAGGCCTTGGCCTGATCCAAGGCGGCGTTCACGAGAGCGTCGGCGTCCGCGTTTTGGGCTCGCGGCACCGTCCTGATCGACCACTTCTGGAAGGCTCGCAGCGCGTCCATGGCCTCCAGGTAGAGCGGGCGCATGGAGGGGTGCTTGACCTTGTAGAGGCCCTGGATCTGCTTGGCGATCAGCTCTGAGTCGCCGATCACCTCGACCTCGTCGGCGCCCAGCTCGCTCGCGCGGGCGAGGCCGAGCAGGACGGCTCGGTACTCGGCGACGTTGTTGGTGACGTTGCCGAGGAGCTGGGCCCGCTCGTCGACGAGATGGCCGTCGGGTGCGGTTATGACGCAGGCGGCGGCGGCCGGGCCGGGGTTGCCGCGAGCGCCTCCGTCGACGTGGACGATCAGCTTCATTGCGGCGGGATTATGCAGCGCGCCGGGGACGAAGCGATCCGGCGGGCACGAAGCGCTGCGGCGGGAGCTCTAGGAGGCCTGCGCGAGCGGCAGCAGATCGCCGGGCACGCGTGCGCGGCGGCGGTCGCGTACGACGCGGCGCTGCTCGTCCTCGGAGGAGGTCGTCGCGCCGGCGGCGGCGTAGCGGGCCCTGCGGTCGAACTTGCGCCGGTCGACGATGACGGTGACGTTCTCGTCGTCGCTGTAGTGCTCGACGAGCTTCGGATATAGCTCATCCGCGAGCGGTCTGGGTACCACGCAGTAGATCATCGTGCCTCGATGTTACTCCCCGAGCGCGGATGCGCAAGCGGAGCAAACGGAATCGTCACACGCCGGGCAGCGCGAGCGTGCCGGCCTCGCCGGCGAGCGCGTTCGCGAGCCGGTCCTCGCGGGCGAGCTCGGCGAGCTCGGTGCCCTGCGCGATCACCTGCGCCTCGACGACCGGTTCGCTGAGGTCGACCTCGTAGCGATACCAGCACAGCTCCCACGCGACGACGATCGAAACGACGCTGCTGAGGTGTTCGGCGGAGCGCACGGTCACCATCGGCTCGCCGAGCGAGCGTGCGACGCCGGCGACGCGGCGCGGGAACTCGCTGGCGTTGAACACGGCGATCGCCTCCTGCACGTACTCGGATGGCTCCTCGCGCGGGACGTGTGTCTCCGACCGTACCTCGACTGCCGGCTCGGGCGCGGGCGCGGAATCCCCGCGGGGATCGGCGGGGTCTTCGGCCGGCGGCGGCTGATCGTGCGCTTCGGCGTGCGGCGCCGCGGCGACCGGCTGCGCGCGGCCCTGGCTGGCCTGAGCGCCGTCCGCGGCGGCGTCAACGTCGGTGAACAGGTCGTACGGCTCGGCCTCGGGCTCGCCGGCGGAGCCGGCGTCGAGCCCGTCGCGGGTCTCGCCCGGCGGCCTGCCGACCTGGCGTACCCTGAAGGGCACGGGCAGCCGCTCGAACAGGCTGCGTCCGCGCCGCGGGCGCATCGGCGACAGCGTCAGCGGCTGGCTGTCGCTCTCGCGCAGCCAGCCCTCGTGCGCGGCGCGCGGCGCGCACAGCTCGCACACGATCCGCCGCCGCCCTGCGGCGATGAACACGTCAGGCTGCTCGCCGCGCAGCAGCCGCCGCTCGCACACGTCGCACTCGACGTCCGGCTGGGAGGTGACGATCGTACGGGTGGCCATCGACCCACCAGCCTAGCTGGCCGCGCAACCAGGCGCGGGCACGGGAGGCTAGGCGTGCACGGCGGCGCGCTCGGCGCCTGCCTGCTCGACGACCTTCTGCGCGAGGTGGCCGGGCAGCTCCTCGTAGCGCAGGAACTCGAGCGTGTAGTCGCCCTGGCCCTGCGTGATCGAGCGCAGGTCGGGGGCGTAGGTGAGCATCTCGGCCATCGGCGCCTCGGCGGTGATCTCGGTCATGGCGCCGACCGCCTCCATCCCGAGCGGGTGGCCGCGGCGGCTGTTGAGGTCGCCGATGACGTCGCCGACGTGATCCTCGGGGACGGACAGCGTGACGAGCATGATCGGCTCGAGCAGCACCGGGTCGGCGAGCTCGAGCGCGTGCTTCATCGCCTGCACGCCGGCGAGCTTGAACGCGATCTCGGAGGAGTCGACGGAGTGGTACTGGCCGTCGAACAGCCGCACGCGCACGCCCCTGACGGGGTAGCCGGCGAGCACGCCCGACTCCATCGCCTCGCGCACGCCCTTCTCGACGGCGGGGATGAACGAGCTGGGGATGACGCCGCCCTTGATGCTGTCGACGAACTCGAAGCCGGTCGCGTGCGCGTGGTCGTTCAGCGGCTCGATCTCGATGTGGCAGTCGCCGAACTGGCCGCGCCCGCCGGACTGCTTCTTGTGGCGGCCGTGCGCGGCGGCGGTCGCGCGGATCGTCTCGCGGTAGGGCACGCGCGGCGGCTTCAGCGTGACCTCGACGCCGAAGCGCTCGCGCAGCCGGTCGACGATCACTTCGACGTGCACCTGCGAGAGGCCGGCGACGATCTGCTCGCCGGTCTGCTGGTCGCGGTGCAGGTCGATCGTCGGGTCCTCCTCCTGCAGGCGGCGAAGCGATGAGAGCACCTTGTCCTCGTCGCCGCGGCTCTTGGGCTCGACCGAGAAGGCCATCACCGGCGCGGGCAGCTTCAGGCGCGGCATCTCGATCGGCTCGTCGCGCGCGGCCAGCCAGTCGCCGGCGCGCGTCTCCTTGAGCTTGGCGACCGCGCCGATGTCGCCGGGGCCGAACTCGTCGACGTGGCGGACGTCCTTCCCGGCGAACACGAGCAGCTGGCCGATCCGCTCCTTGGCGTGCGCGTGCGTGTTGAGCACCTGGCTGTCGGCGTGCATCACCCCCTGGTAGACGCGCAGCAGGTTGATGCGCCCGGCGAACGGGTCGGCGCGGGTCTTGAAAACGTACGCGAACAGCTCGCGATCCTCCGACGGCGCCAGCTCCACCTCGCCGACGTGCAGCGCGCCGTGCTTGACCGGCGATGGCAGGTCCTCGACGATCGCGTCGAGCAGGCGGGTGGTGCCGAGGTTGCGCGTGGCGACGCCGCAGACGACGGGGAAGATCCTGCCATGGTTGGTGCCCTCCTTGAGCGCGTCGACGATCTCCTGGTGGGAGATCCGCTCGCCGTCCAGGTAGCGCTCCATGAGCGTGTCGGAGACTTCGCACACCTCGTCCATGAGCTTCTCGCGGTACTCGGCGGCGCGCTCCTGCAGCTCGGCGGGAATCGGGATCTCCTCCGCGGCGCCGCGCGCCGGCGTGGACTGTGCGCGAAACGCCTTCATGTCGACCAGGTCGACGACCCCCTCGACGTCCCCTTCGGCGCCGATCGGGATCTCCGTCGCGACGACGTGAGGGCCGAACGCGCGCTTGAGCGAGTCGAGCGTGCGGTAGAAGTCGGCGCGCTCGCGGTCGAGCATGTTCACGAACAGCATCCGCGCGATGTCCAGCTCCTCCGCGCGCGCCCACAGGCGGCTGGTGGAGACCTCCACGCCCATCACGGCGTTGACGACGAACACCGCCGACTCGCACACGCGCAGCGCCCCCAGCGCGTCCGCCACGAAGCTCGGCTCCCCGGGTGTGTCCAACAGGTTGATCTTGCGCCCCTGCCACTCGAACGAGCTGAGCGCCGTCGAGATCGACATCTGCCGCGCGTGCTCGTCGGGATCGGCGTCCGACACGGTCGTGCGGTCGGGCACGGAGCCCTGGCGCCCGATCACCCCCGCCTCGAACAGCAGCGCCTCATGCAGCGCGGTCTTCCCCGACCCTCGATGTCCGACGAGGGCCACGTTGCGAATCCGATCCGCTGGGGTGTGCATGAGCTTCTCCTTCCGCTGGTGCGAGCACCATACCGCCGTGCCCCCGCCAGCGCCAGTGCGTTTCGGCACTTCTCAGCGGACGTTGGCACAAACGCGCATTCTGGAGCCGTTCCGGTGGGCACATGTGCCCACCGGCGCCAAGCCGCATGCGGCTTGGCCGCGGACGGCGCATGCGCCGTCCGACCGGCAGCGCATGCGCTGCCGGAGGGGCCGCACATGTGCGGCCCCTCGCTAGCCTCGAATTTCTTTGCCTTTTTGCGGCAGTTCTTTCGGGCGCGGCCTAGGCGGTGTTTCGCTTCGAAGGATCACAGACCTCATCTTACCCCCACCGCCACCAACCAAAAGAGGATGTCGCAGGCGAGCGCGCTTTGCATATCGAGCCCCCGGGACGGACTCTTCGTAAGCGAGCTTGATGCGCGGATCGACGTCATTCATTGTCAGCAAGCAGCCTACGGTCGCTGCCGGCCAGACTGGGACACATCCCTGACCACGTCAGGGAAACGTCAGTCGTCGAAAGACTCCTCCTGCATCCGCGACCTCAGTCGCAGCACCGCCTTGGTGTGCATCTGCGAGACGCGCGACTCGGTCACGCCGAGCACCTCGCCGATCTCGCGGAGGGTGAGGTTCTCGTAGTAGTACAGGGCGATCACGAGCTTCTCGCGCTCGGGCAGCTTGGCGATCGAGTCGGCGATGCGATCCTTGAGGTCGCCGACGTCGAGCGCGCGCGCGGGGTCGGGCGCGCCGGGGTCCTCGATCGTGTCCATCAGCGACACCTGGTCGCCGCTGGAGTCCGACACGCTCCACAGCTCGTCCAGCGCCACGATCGACGAATGCGAGATCGCCAGCAGCGACTCGTTCAGTTCGTCCACCGTGATGCCCAGCTCGGCCGCCAGCTCCTGGTCGGTCGGCGCGCGCTGCAGCGTGTGCTCCAGCTTCGCGTTCGCGCGCTCCACTTCGCGCGCGCGGGCGCGCACGCTGCGCGGCACCCAGTCCAGCGAGCGCAGCTCGTCGATGATCGCGCCCTTGATGCGCATGATCGCGTACGTCTCGAACTTGATGTCGCGGGAGAGGTCGAAACGCTCGATCGCCGAGATCAGGCCGACGAGGCCGTAGGAGATGAGGTCCGCCTCCTCCACGTGCGGAGGCAGGCCCGCCGCGGTGCGCCCGGCGACGTACTTGACCAGCGGCGAGTACGCGACGACCAGCCGCTCGCGCACGCGCGCGTCGCCTTCGCTCTTATAGCGCCGCCACAGTTCTCGCAGCTCTATCGGTTTGACGTTCGTCTCCAGGGTTCCGTCCCCCCTGTTTAGGCCCGAGGGTGACTGCGCGCATACGCGCTTCGCAGCCGGGCGGACTCTACCCGAGTGTAAATCTGGGTGCTGGACACGCTCGCGTGCCCCAGCAGCTCCTGGATGCTGCGCAGGTCCGCGCCGCCGTCCAGCAGGTGCGTCGCGAAGCTGTGGCGCAGCGCGTGCGGCGAGGATCCCTCGCCGACACCCACCCGCGCGGTCCACATGCGCAGCCGCCGGCGCACGTCGCCCGTGCCCAGCGGCCGGCCCGTCTTGCTCAGGAACAGCGCGTCCGTCAGGCCCGTGCGCGCGGGTGTCGCAAGCGTCGGCCGTCCGCGCTCCAGGTACGCGCGCACGGCCGCCATCGCCGGCTCGCCCACCGGCACGAAGCGCGTCTTTCGTCCCTTGCCCTCCACGCGCAGCTGCTCGCCGTCATAGTCCACGTCCGCGCTGCCCAGCGACACCAGCTCCTCCGCGCGCAGCCCGCACGAGTACGCCAGCTCGAACATCGCGCGATCGCGCAGCTCCAGCGGACGCGCCGGAATGCCGTTGGGGATGCCGTCCAGCAGCCCCGCCGCCTCGCGCGCGCTCAGCACGCGCGGCAGGTGCGAGCCGCGTCGCGGCGTCGACACTAGGTCCGCCGGGTTCTGAGAGATGCGCCCGTGCTCGCGCTGGCTCGCGAACAGCGCGCGCAGCGCCGCCAGCTTGCGCGCCGACGTGCTCGGCGCCGCCCGCGTCTCGCTCGAGCGCGCGCCCGCCGGCGCGCGTTCGGACAGATGCGCGATGTAGCGGCGCACCGCCTTCGAGTCGACCTCCTGCGGCAACAGTCCGCGCTCGCTCGCCCAGCGCGCGAACTGGCCCACGTCCACCGCGTACGCGCGGCGCGTGCGCGGCGCCGCGTCGCGCCTGCGCAGGTCCTCCTCCAGCAGCGCCGCCGCGTGCGCCCACGCGCCGGCCAGCCGCTCCCGCTCCCCGCCCGCCGGCCCCGCCTCCGTTTGCACGCTCATCGCCGTCATTGATTCGCCGTGCGCGATGCTCCGCCTGCCTGCCTGCCCGCCCGCTCGCTCGCGCCTGGCGCGCCTGGAGTACAGTCGACCGATGAGCACCGGCGCGAGCGTCAAGACCTCGACGCGGATCCCCGCCGGCGAGGCCGCCGCGTACGGGCCCGTCGGGCGCTCGCCGTGGCTCGACGTCGACTGGCGCCGGCATCAGCGCTGGGTCGAGGTGGACGGCCAGCCCGTCAACACGATCGAGCTCGGCCCCGAGCGCGCCGGCGTCCGGGACACCGCCAGCCAGCCGCTCGTGTTCGTGCACGGGCTCTCCGGCTGCTGGTCCAACTGGCTCGAGCAGCTGCCCGTGCTCGCCGGCGAGCATCGCGTCATCACGCTCGACCTGCCCGGCTTCGGCTACTCGCCGATGCCCACGGAGCGGATCTCCATCTCCGGCTACGCGCGGCTGCTCGACCGCCTGCTCGGCGAGCTCGGGATCGACGCCGCCGCCGTCGTCGGCAACTCGATGGGCGGCTTCATCGCCGCCGAGCTCGCCATCGCCTTCCCTCAGCGCGTCGAGCGCCTCGTGCTGATCTCCGCCGCCGGCGTCTCCACCACCAACCATCCCGGCTCCACGCGCGCGGTGCCCGTGCTCACGCGGCTGAGTCCCGCGCTCACCGCCGGCGCCGCGTGGGTGGCCGCCAACTCCAGCGCGCTCGCCGGGCGCGCGCGCCTGCGCGACGCGCTGCTGAACGTCGTCGTGCGCCACCCCAGCCGCCTGCCCGCCGCGCTCGCCGCCGAGCAGCTGCGCGGCGCCGGCAAGCCCGGCTTCCTGCAGGGGCTCGAAGCCGTGCTGCACTACGACGTCCGCGAGCGCCTGCCCGAGATCGCCTGCCCAACGCTGATCGTGTGGGGCGAGGGCGACCGCCTGATCCCCGTGCGCGACGCCGACGTGTTCGCCGAGCTGATCCCCGACTCGCGCAAGGTCATCTTCGAGGACACCGGGCACATGGCCATGCTCGAGCGCCCCGCCGCGTTCAACGCGCTGCTCAAGGACTTCCTCGCCGAGTAGCGGGCCGGCCGGCGCCGTGCCAGCGGCTTCCTAGCGCGTTATGGCGCCGTCGGCGGCGCTGCCCACGAGCTTCGCGTACTTCTGGATCGCCACGTCCACGTGCGGGTCCGCGCGCGGTGGCTGGCGGTACGCGCTCACGCGCGCGGCGATCTCCTCGTCGGACAGCGCTACGTCCAGGCGGCGCGTGTCCGCGTCGATCGTCAGCTCGTCGCCGTCGTGCAGGGCCGCGATCGGGCCGCCGCGGACGGCCTCCGGCGCGACGTGCGCGACCATGAAGCCGTGCGTGGCGCCCGAGAAGCGCCCGTCGGTGATCAGCGCGACCTGCTCGCCCAGCCCCTCGCCGACGATCGCCGCCGTCACCGACAGCATCTCGCGCATGCCCGGGCCGCCCGCCGGCCCCTCGCCGCGGATCACCACCACGTCGCCCGCCTGGATCTGGTGGTCGAGCACCGCCGCCATCGCCGCCTCCTCGCCGTCGAACACGCGCGCGGGCCCGGAGTGTTTGCGCCGCTCGTGCCCGGACAGCTTGACCACGCAGCCGTCCGGAGCGACGTTGCCGCGCAGGATCGCAAAGCCGCCCGTCGGTTTGATCGGGTCCGACAGCGGCCGCACGACGCGCTGGCCGGCCGTCTCGCTCGCCTCCGCGGCGTGCTCGCCGATCGTCCTGCCGGTGACGGTGCGCGCGTCCGCGTTGAGGATGCCCGCCTCCTGCAGGCGCGCGAGCACCAGCGGCACGCCGCCCGCCTCGTACAGCTCCGTCGCCACGTACCGCCCGCCCGGCTGCAGGTCGCACAGCAGCGGCGTGCGCTCGGAGATCGCCTCGAACTCGTCCAGCTCCAGCGGCACGCCCGTTTCCTTCGCGACCGCCATCAGGTGCAGCACGCCGTTGGTCGAGCCGCCGCTCGTGGCGACCGCCGCGATCGCGTTTTCGATCGCCGGCTTGGTGATCACGTCGCTCGGGCGCTGGCCCCTGCGCAGCACGTCCATCACCAGTTCGCCCGCCTGCACCGCCACCTCCAGCTTGCGCCCGTCCTCGGCGGGCACCATCGCGGAGCCCGCCGGCGAGATCCCCAGCGCCTCGAACGCCATCGCCATCGTGTTCGCCGTGAACTGCCCGCCGCACGCGCCCGCTCCCGGTGACGCCGCTTCCTCCAGTTCGTGCAGTTCCTGCTCGGTGATCTTCCCCGACGCGAACTCGCCGACCGCCTCGAACACCTGCTGGATCGTCACCTCCGCGCCCTTCCAGTGGCCCGGCTTGATCGAGCCGCCGTAGAGCATCAGGCCCGGTATGTCCAGGCGCGCGAGCGCCATCACCGTCCCCGGGATCGTCTTGTCGCAGCCGGAGATCGTCACCAGCGCGTCGAACTGGTGGGCGCTGGCGACGAGCTCGATCGAGTCGGCGATCAGCTCGCGCGAGACCAGCGACGCGCGCATCCCCGACGTGCCCATCGTGATCCCGTCGGAGATCGCGATCGTGTTCAGCTCCATCGGCGTGCCGCCCGCCGCGCGGATGCCCTCCTTGACCTTCGCTGCGAGCACGCGGTTGTTGAAGTTGCACGGCATCGTCTCGATCCACGAGTGCGCGACGCCGACGATCGGCTTGGCCAGATCCTCAGCCGAGTAGCCGATCCCGTGCAGGTACGCGCGCGCGGCGGCCCGCTCGGGCCCCTCGGTGAGGGTGCGACTGCGGTGCCTGACGTCGAAGGCGCTCGGAGTGCTCACGCGGCGCGCACGTTATCGCGCGAACGCGCGACCGGCTGGCCGGCCGTGTCCCTGGCGGGCTGGCGCTCCCAGCGCGCCAGGCGCACGAGGTCGCGGCGCACGCGGTCGGGGTCGACCTGGCGGCCCGGCAGGTGCATGTTCGCCTCGCCCACCAGCCGCCGCTCGTCCGCAGTCAGCGCCATCCACTTCGCGAGCACGTCGTCGGAGTCCGGCAGCCGCGAGCTGCCGTAGGGCTTTGAGTGGTCGGGGAACGCCACGCAGTACTCGTTCAGCAGCTCGCCCGTCTCCGGCACGTACGCCACGATCGGCTTGTGCGGGTAGATCAGGTACGCGTACGCGGCGTCCGCGCCGCGAGCGCCATCGCCAAGCCCGCCCCACACGCGCAGGAACCCCAGATCGCGGTACATCGCCCACTCCTGCTCGGAGACACACGAGCGCAGCAGCGCACGCGCGCGCTGCTCCGCGCGCCGCTCGCGCCCGGGGTCATAGCCCGCGGGCGCGCTCGCGCGCCGGCTCGCCGCCCACAGCTCGACGGCGCGCGCGAGCTCGCGTTTGAGCGTCGGACGCGCGAGCTCCCACAGCAGCACGACGAGCACGACCGCCGCGGTGCCCAGCGCGAGTCCCACGGCCGGCTAGCGGGGCGCCGCGGGCGCGCCGCCGGCGGCCCGCGGGAAGAAGATCACACGCTCGGCGTCCCGAGGCACCTCGGCGAAGCTCTTCACGAGCTCCGCCTCGCGGCGGCCACCCGGCGCCTGCGTCGGCACCGCCGCCCACATCCCCGCGTCCAGCTCGCGCCTGAACGCCTCGATCAGCTCCCGCTCCTGCTCGGGGATCGCCACGTCGCCCTCGGCAAGAACGATCTCGCCATGACCGGGCTTCATACGCAGCAGCTTCATCGTCAGCCGATTATGTCAAACACGCGGGCGTCGATCGCCAATCCGCGCTCAGCCCATGCTCAGCCCGCGCGCATCCGCGCGAGCCCGAGCACGTCGACCGGCCCCGCTCCCGCGCCCACGTCGCGCAGGCCGCCCGCCACCGCCTCCCCCGCCAGGCGACGGGCGGTGCGCGCGGCCTCCAACGGCGCGTGGCCGAGCGCCAGCTGCGCCGCCAGCACCGACGAGTGCGTGCAGCCCGAGCCGTGCGCGGCGCCGTCCGCGTGGCGCTCGCCCTCGATCTCGACCGCAGCGCTCCCCTCCTCGGAGTCCACGAACAGATCGACCACGCGCGCGCGATGCCCGCCCGTGAGCACGACGATGCGCGGACCCAGCGCGAGCACCGCTCGCGCGAGCGCCTGCGCTTCGGCGTCCTCCTCGTCAGGCGCCCGCCGGCCATCCGCCGCCCGGCGCCAATCCGCAGGCTCCGGCGCGAGGCCGGCGAGCGCGCGCGCCTCCGGCAGGTTCGGCGTGAGCACGCTCGCCCGCGGCAGGATCTCCCGCACGAGCGCGCTCTGGGCATCCTGGGTGAGCAGTCGCGCGCCCGACTCGGCGACCATCACCGGGTCGACCACCACGGGCGTGCCCGTGGGCAGCTCGTCGAGCGCCTCGGCCACCGCCAGCGCGACCTGCGCCGTGCCCAGCATGCCCACCTTGACCGCGTCGACGCCGATGTCGCCGATCACCGCGCGCACCTGCGCGAGCACGATCTCCGGCGGCACCTGGTGGATGGCGCTGACGCCGAGCGTGCTCTGGGCCGTGACCGCGGTGATCGCGCACGTGCCGTGCACGCCGCAGCGCGCGAACGCCTTCAGGTCCGCCTGGATGCCGGCGCCGCCGCCGGAGTCCGAGCCGGCGATCGTGAGGACCGTCGCTGTCACCGCGCCCGCCGCACGCCTACGCGAGTGGGACCGGCGCGCCGGTCACGCGCGCAGCTCGCGCGGGACGCGGATCGAGTAGATCCCCACGGCGGTCACCAGCAGGCGGTCGTCCTCGTGGCGCACCTCCGATTTCATGATGCCGACCGTCCGGTTGCGCCGGTCGAGCATCGTCCTGCACACGATCTCCCCCTCAGTCGCCGTCTGGATGTAGTTGATCGAGATCGAGATCGTCGCGATGCGCTCCTCCGCGGTCGTCTGCGCCCAGAGCGTCGAGCCCATGCAGTAGTCGACCATCGCGTACGTCGCCACCCCCGACAGCAGCCCGCCGCGGTTGATCAGCTCCGGGCGGATCCGCATGCGAACCGTCTGCGGATCCTCCCAGCGCAGGCCCATGAAGCTCGAGACGCCGTCCAGCGAGCGCGGCCCGTCGTGCTGGGAGCTCTCCCCCGCGGCGCCGTCCGCGTTACGATCGCGCTCGCTCTGGAGCGCCGCCTCGCTGGAGCTGCTCGGGTCCTCGGCCATCGCACGCAGGCTACGCGAGCAGGGCCGCACGTGCACCGTCCGCACCGGCCGGACGATCGCGTCCTGATGTTCTCAATATTTTCGATACACTCAGTGGACAATGTCCAAGCGCGCGCCCACCGATCCGGCTGTCCCGCTGTCCCCAGGGCACCGGAGTCGCGTCGAATCGACGGCGACGGGCGTGAACGGACGATGTCGACGTACCTGACGTTCCGTCTCATATCTCCTGTCCGGGGAGGGCACGGTGCCCTCCCCGGACGAACTTCACCGACGCGCCGGCCCGCCCCGCCGACATGTCCCTTCGCCGCGACCGCCCACCACCACCCCGACACAGGAGATCCCATGCCCAGGATCATCGTCACAACCGACCCCGTCCCCTCCGAGCTGACCGGCGAGAGCTACGTGCTGCTCGACGAGCACGTGCACTCCGTGCACCTCGGCACCGACCACGCCGCCGCGCAGCTGATCGAGCGGCTCGCATGGGCGGTCGGCGACGCCGAGAACGCCGAGCGAGCGCGCTCCGAGCGCCGCGCATGGCAGCAGCGGTCGGCCCGCAGCCGCGGGTCTGCGAAGCGCTCGCCCGCGCCGCGTGCGATCAGCGCGTAGGGCCGGCGCGGGCCGGCAGCGCGTGGGTCCGGGACCCGCAGCGCGTGGGTCCCGGGCACCGTAACCCGCCAGGACACAAAGCTGACACAGCCGGTGCACAGAATCGGCACATAGCGCACCCGCGCGTCACATTTGCGGCCGTAGCGTGGCGGTCGTGTCCACTCGGCAGCCCACCACGCCACGCGCGACCCGCCCGCACAGCAGCGAGCACGGCGTCGACGCGCGCCGCACGATCGGGCGCCTGGGCGAGGATCTCGCCGCCGAGCACCTCACCAGGCGCGGCTTCTCGACGCTCGCGCGCAACGTGCGCACCCGCCATGGCGAGATCGACCTGATCGTGTTCGACGGGAAGGTGCTCGCGTTCGTCGAGGTCAAGACTCGAGCGGCCGGATTCGGCGGGCGGCCGATCCGCCCGGACCAGGAGCCGCTGCCGTGGCTGCGACCGCGCCAGCGCGCGCGCCTGCGCCGGCTCGCGCGGGCGTGGCTGAGCGACGAGCGCCACGAGCGCCCACACGCACGCACGATCCGCTTCGACGCGGTCGGCGTGATCGTCGACGAGCGCGGCCGGCTGCTGCGCCTGGATCACGTGGAGGCGGCGTGGTAGAGGACAGGCGGCGACCCCGGCGTTCGACGAACCGCAGCCGCCGACGTGGCGGCTCGAGCCAGCGCTACAGAGCGAGCTGCTGGTAGGCGAGCGACTGGAAGGACATCCTGTGCAGCGGCGATACGCCCTGGCGGAGGATCGCGTCGCGATGCGAGGGCGTGGAGTAGCCGACGTGTTCGGCGAAATGCCAGCCGGGGTGCTGCTCGTCGGCCAGGCGCATGAAGCGGTCGCGGGTGACCTTTGCGACGATCGACGCGGCGGCGATCGCGGCGCTCGTGGCGTCGCCGTCGACGATCGCGCGCTGGGGATGCTCGAACTCGGCGACGGAGAAGCCGTCGAGCAGGCACAGCACCGGGTCGCGAACGTCCGCGGTGACGCCGCGCACCGCATCGCGCAGAGCGGCGAGGTTCGTCTTGTGCAGCCCGCGCGCGTCGATCCCGCGCACGCACCGGGACACGACGACGACCCTGGCGGCGCTGCGCATGACCAGCGGATAGAGCTCCTCGCGCGCCTCGGGGGTGTGCTGCTTGGAGTCGTTGAGCGCGCCGAGCGCGCGCAGCTCGCGGGTGGTGAGCGTGTCGTAGTCGAACAGCACGCCGGCCGCCACGAGCGGCCCGGCGAGACAGCCCCGCCCGGCCTCGTCGGCGCCGGCCACGAGGCGGTAGCCGAGGCGGCGGTCGAACGCGAACAGGCGCCTGCCGCTGCCGGCGCGGCGCGCGCGGCGCCTGGCGCGGGCGGAGGAGCCTGCGCCGGGTTTCGAGGAGCCGCTCACGCCTTCCCCGTCGGCGTCGATCCCGCTAGAAGACGCCGATGCGATCGGGTGGCCAGTAGGTGGCGAATGCCTGTCCGATGATCCATCCGGTGGGAACTGGTCCCCAGAACCTGCTGTCGTCAGATTCGCCACGGTTGTCCCCCATCATGAACCAGTGACCGGCGGGAACCTTGATGGGGTCCGGGAAGTTGCACTCCGGGCTCGCGCCGCATTCGCGGATATAGGAGTCCGACTCGCGAACGAAGGTGCTCTTGCCGGCGGCCTTGCGATAGACGTGGCCTTCCTTGATGTAGATTTCATCGCCCGGGCCGGCGACGATCCGCTTGATGAAGTTCACGCCAGAGTCCTGCTTCGGCACGGGTTCCGAACACGCGGCGACGCCCAGCTTGATGACATGCGGCGAGGGGCCGCACTCCTCCTGCTCGGCGCCTTCGGGCGGGTGGAAGACGGCGATCTCGCCGACGTGCGGTTCGCCGAAGTCCATGCCGATGCGATTGACGAGGACGCGCTGGCCGATCGCCAGGGTCGGCTCCATCGAGCCGCTGGGAATCCGGTAGGGCTTGACGATGAAGGCCTGGATGCCGAGCGCCAGGCCGAGCGCGACGGCGACGATCACGACCAGCTCGACGATCGAGTTGACGGTCGATTTAGGGCGCTTCTTGGCGGTCTTCGCGCCGGGGCTCACGCCGTCGTATCGCCGCCGCCAACGCCTCCGTCGGCGTCTGCGGCGTCGGAGGAGGTATCGGTGGCGTCCGCCGTCCCGGCGGGATCCTCCGGGGCCGCCTCGCCCTCGGGCGCCGCATCCGCGGCAGGCTCGGCACTCGCTTCCTCGGCGCTCGCCTCACTCGCGTCCGCCTGTTCCTGACTACCCCCCTCGACAGCTCCCTCGCCGTCCTGCTGGCCGACGTCCGACCCCGCGGCGACGCCCTCGGCGACCGCCTCCTCCGCGGTCACGCCCTGCGCATCGGTCGCCCCCGAGGACTCGACGCTCTCCGGGTCCACAAGCAGCCCCGGCTCCACCGCCTGCTCGGGGCCGGTGTAGCGGCGCTCGCGCACACGCGCGCGCTTGCCGACGCGGTCGCGCAGGTAGTACAGCTTCGCGCGCCGCACGTCGCCGCGCGCGGCCAGCTCGATCCGCTCGATCTTCGGGGAGTGCAGCGGGAACATGCGCTCGACGCCGACGCCGAAGGACTGCTTGCGAACGGTGAACGTCTCGCGCACGCCGTGCCCCTGGCGCTTGATGACCACGCCCTCGAACACCTGCACGCGGCTGCGCGCGCCCTCGATCACCTGGAAGTGAACCTTGACGCGGTCGCCCGGCGCGAAGTCGGGGACGCGGCGCAACTGCGCGCGCTCGATGGATGCGATGACGCTGCTCATGACAATGAAAGGGAGGTGGCGCCTTTGGCAGACTGCAGATACCCCGAGAGCAAGGTCTCGGTCGGCGCGAGCAGCAATGGTAGCGGACCGCCGGCCCACGCCGCCGCACCGGGCGGCGCGGACGGCTCAGAGGTCCTCGTCCGCGGAGGAGGCCGCGCCCCGTTCGCGACTGCGCTCGCGCCGCCAGCGCTCGATCTGCTCGTGATGGCCGGACAGCAGCACCTCGGGCACGCGCCAGCCGCGATACTCGGCCGGACGGGTGTAGTGGGGATACTCGGGGTTGCCCTCCAGCGCGTCGCTGAAGGACTCCTCGGCCGCCGAGCGCTCGTGGCCGAGCGCCCCCGGGAGCTTGCGCAGCACGGCGTCGCACACGACCATCGCCGCCAGCTCGCCGCCGCTGAGCACGTAGCGGCCGATCGAGACGACGTCGCCGGCGAAATGCTCGAGGATGCGCTCGTCGAAGCCCTCGTAGCGGCCGCACAGCAGCGTCAGCTCCGGCTCGCCGGCGAGCTCCTGCACGAGCTGCTCGTCGAGCAGCCTGCCACCCGGCGCGAGCGCGATCACGCGACGCCGGTGGCGCAGCTGCACGGGATCGACCCCATAGTGGCCCTGCAGCGCGCGGTCGAGCACATCCACGCGCAGCACCATCCCGGCGCCGCCGCCGAACGGCGTGTCGTCCACCTGGCCGCCGCTCAGCGGCGTGAAGTCGCGCGGGTTCACGCACTGCAGCCGCGAGCCCGCCGCGAGCGCGTTGGCCACGTGACGCTGGGAGGCGAACCACTCGAACCACTCGGGGAACAACGTGAACACGTCGATGTTCACGCGTCCGCGCCTCCCCCACGCTCGCCCCGGCCGGCGAGGCCCAGGAACTCCAGGTTGACCTCGATGCGCCGCTGCGCAGGCGCCACCCGGCGAACCGCGTCTTTGACCATCGGCACTAGCACCGGCGCGCCGCCGTCCGCCGGACTCACCTCCAGCGCCTCGCATGACGGCAGCTCGATCAGCCTGACGACGGTCCCGAGCAGCTCCCGCCCGTCGACGACCTCGCAACCCTCCAGTTCGTGCGCCCACCACTCGTCCTCGCCGAGCGCGGGGGCGTCGCCGCCGTCGACGAGCAGATCGGCGCCGCGCAGCGCCTCCGCCGCGGAGCGGTCCGCGACGCCCTCGACACGCACGATCGGGCGCTGCTCGGTCCCCGCGCGGCGCACGATCGCCGTACTGCGGCCCGCCAGCGTCACGCCGACGCCGACGCCAAGCAACCGCGGCCGCGGACGCGTGACGTAGAAGCTCCCATCCAGCCCATGCGGGCGCCCGACGCGTCCCGCCACCAGAGCGCCCGGCGCGGCGGCCGCCGGCGTCCGCGCGGCTGTCTCCGGCTCGTCCGGCTGGCCTGTCAATCGACGATGTCGACGAGCACGTGGGAGCCCTCGCCAGCCGCCGCGGCTTTGACGACCGTGCGCAGCGCATGCGCCGTGCGCCCGCCCCGGCCGATCACCCTGCCGTAGTCATCCGGCCCCACGCACAGCTCGAGCACGATCGTGCCGTCGTCCTCCTCGAACTGCTCGACCGCCACCGACTCCGGATCGTCGACCAAGCCTTCGGCGAGGTACTCCAGCAGCCGCCTGGGTTTCTCGGTGGCCATCGCCGCTACCACTCTACGTAGCTAGGGCCGCGCTGGGCAAGCGAGGCAAGAGGATCGAAGCCCACCCACCCTGCGTGGCGTGCTTGGCACGCGAGCGACCGAGGACGCAGCATCGCGCAGCTCAGCGTGGTCCTAGCGCTCGATGCCCTGGATGCGCAGGAGCTTGCGGACGGTGTCCGACGGCTGGGCGCCGCGTGCCAGCCAGCTGCGCGCGCGCTCCTCGTCGATCACGATCGTCGAGGGGTCCGTCTGCGCGTTGTAGTGGCCGATCGTCTCGATCACGCGGCCGTCGCGCGGCGAGCGCTGGTCGGCGACGACGACGCGCCACATCGGGTCCTTCTTGCCGCCCACTCGCGTGAGCCTCAGCCTGACTGCCACGGTTTCCTCTCTGCTGCGGAACGAGATCTCGAGTTGCGCGAACCGACGGTTTCGCACAGCACCGTCGTACGCCTCGAGTCAGAGAGCTTAGACGGTGTGCGGCGCAAAGGCCGGCACGGGGCGAACGACGGGCGGGTGGGCCGGCGCCTGCTTTATGCTTGTGCGCGGAAGCAATGAAGGCGGCTCGACTCCCAGCGTTGTTCCTCGCCCTGCTCGTGCTAGCGGGCACGCCGGTGCTCGCGATCGCCGCGGGCGCCGTCAAAGACGGCTCCTACTCCGGGTCGGTGGGACCCGGCTGGCCGCTCAGCTTCAAGGTCGCCGCACACGGCACCAAGGTCGAGGATCTCGTGGCGGGATTCGACGCGGGCTGCAACGGCGCGCCGGGCGAGGTGGCGCCGCTGTTCCACTTCGGCACGCTCGAGATCAGGGACGGCAAGCTCTCCGGCTCGACGAGCCGGACGTTCGCCAGCTCGGCGACCGACGTCCTGCACCTCAGCGCCCGCTTCAGTGGCGAGCAGCTCAGCGGCAAGATCACCGTCGATCAGACCATCAAGAGCCTCGGCACGTGCAGCGAACCGGCCATCGTCACGGCCAGGCTCAAGTAGGCGGCCTCAGCGCGCGCCGCGCATCAGCGCGCCGATGTCCGGCATCTTGCCGCGCCCGACCTGGCGCATCACCTTGCGCATCTGGCCGAACTGCTTGACCAGCCTGTTGACCTGCTGCACGTTGGTGCCCGAGCCGCGCGCGATGCGCAGCCTGCGCGAGCCCTTGATCAGCTCGGGCTTGCGCCGCTCTTCGGGGGTCATCGAGAGGATGATCGCCTGGATCCGGTCGAGCTCGCGTTCGTCGACCTTCATGTTCTGCAGCTGGTGGCCGGCGAGCCCCGGGATCATCCCGAGGATGCTCGTCAGCGGTCCCATTTTGCGCACCATCTTCAGCTGGTCGAGGAAGTCGTCCAGCCCGAACTCGTTGCGGCGCAGCTTGCGCTCGAGCGCGCGGGCGTCGTCTTCGTCGAACTGGCGCTCGGCGGTTTCGATCAGGCTGAGCACGTCGCCCATGCCGAGGATGCGCTGCGCGATGCGGTCGGGGTGGAAGCGTTCGAACTGCTCGAGCTTCTCGCCCGTGGAGGCGAACAGGATCGGCTTGCCGGTCACCGCCTTGACCGACAGCGCCGCGCCCCCGCGAGCGTCGCCGTCGAGCTTGCTCATGACGACGCCGTCGAACTGCACCGCCTCGGCGAAGCTCTCAGCGACGTTGACGGCGTCCTGGCCGGTCATCGCGTCGACGACGAGCAGCACGTCGTCGGGTTTGACGGCGTCGCGAATCCGCACCAGCTCGGCCATCAGCTGCTCGTCCACGTGCAGGCGCCCGCTGGTGTCGACGATCAGCACGTCCTTGCCCTCCTCGCGCGCGCGCTGCAGCGCCCACGAGGCGATCTCGACCGGGTCCTTTTCGGTCCCCTGCTCGTACACCGCCGCGCCCGCCTGTGCGCCGACCTTCACCAGCTGCTCCACCGCCGCCGGGCGGTACACGTCGCACGCCGCGACCGCGACCGCCGAGGAGTGCTCCTCACGCAGGTAGCAGGCGAGCTTCGCGGTCGCGGTCGTCTTGCCCGACCCCTGCAGCCCCGCCATCAGGATCACCGTCGGCGGGCGCGAGGAGAAGCTCAGCGCGGCCTGCTCCTCGTCCGGGCCGCCGCCCATCAATGCGGTGAGCTCCTCGGCGACGATCTTCACGACCTGGTTGCCTGGGTTCAGCCCGCCGACCACGTCCGCCCCCAGGCAGCGCTCCTTCAGGTGCGCCGTGAACTGCCGGACCACCTTGAAGTTGACGTCCGCCTCCAGCAGCGCCAGGCGGATCTCGCGCATCGCCGCGTCGACGTCCTGCTCGGTCAGCGTCCCGCGCTGGCGTACGTCGGCCAGCGTTCCCTGGAGCTTCTCTGCGAGGGAGTCGAACATCGGGCTTGATTCTCGCAGCCGCCGCGCTCAGCTCACGGCACGGCGGCGCGGGCGAGTCGCGTTGTCGCTAACCCTCGTGTCCGGCCTGCGGCGCCGGGTGGCGCTCGCGCGCGGGAGGGGCCGGTGGCAGCGGGGCGGGCGGGCTGCCGTCCACGCGACCCTTCAGCGCCTCGCCGATGCCGCCGAACGCCTCCGCGAACTCGGAGGGCACCACGAACACCTTGTTCGAGTCGCCTTCGGCGAGCTGCGGGAGCATCTGCAGGTATTCGTAGCTGAGCAGCGCGCGGTCCGGTTTGCCCTCGTGGATCGCTTTGAAGACGGTGTCGATCGCCTTCGCTTCGCCCTCCGCGCGCAGGATCGCCGCCTGGCGCTCGCCCTCGGCGGTCAGCACGGCGGCCTGCTTGGCGCCCTCGGCGGTGAGGATCTGCGACTGCTTCTCGCCTTCGGCGGTCAGGATCGCCGCGCGGCGATCGCGCTCGGCACGCATCTGCTTCTCCATCGCCGTCTTGATGTCCGGCGGCGGGTCGACCGACTTGATCTCGACGCGGTTGATCCTGATCCCCCACTTGCCGGTCGCCTCGTCGAGCACCGTGCGCAGCTCGGCGTTGACGTTCTCGCGCGAGGTCAGCGTCGCCTCCAGCGTCAGGCCGCCGATCACGTTGCGCAGCGTCGTCACCGTCAGCTGCTCGATCGCCTGCAGCGGGTTGGCGATCTCATACGTCGCCGAGCGCGGGTCGGTGATCGTGAAGTACAGGACCGTCTCGATCCCCACCACGACGTTGTCCTCGGTGATCACCGACTGCGGCGAGAAGTTGACGACCTGCTCGCGCAGGTCCACCAGCGGGCGCACGCGATCGATGAACGGCGTGACGATCGTCAGGCCGGGCTCGAGCGTGCGGCTGTAGCGGCCGAGCCGCTCGACCACGCCCGCGCGCGCCTGGGGGATGACGCGAATCGTGCGCGCGGCCACCACCAAGGCGAACAGCACGATCACGATGACGACGATGAGTACGGCCATGGGGTTCCTTTCAGTGCATTACGAGCGCTGTGGCGCCCCTGATCTCGACGACCTCGACGCGCTCGCCCACGTCGATCACCTCGTCTTCGTCGTAGCTGCGCGCGGTCCACACCTCGCCGTTGTCGATCTTCACGCAGCCGACGCCCTCGTCGTTGGCGATCCGCTCGAGCACCATCGCGCGATGGCCGACCAGGGCGGCCGCGCCGGTTCTGATCGCCGGCGGCAGGCGGCGGTGGCGGCGCGCGACGGGGCGCAGCCCTCCGAACGCGAGCGCCGAGGCGAGCACGAACACGAGCACGACCAGCGGCAGGCCGACGCCGAGCACGCTGACCACCGCCGCGAGCCCCGCGCCGACCGCGAACGGCAGCAGATACAGCCCGCCGGTGTGCATCTCGCCGATGCCGAGAATGCAGGCGGCGAGCACCCACAGGATCCAATCCATTCCTTCAGATTACCCCTCCCGGGCGCGGTCACGGCCGATCGCCCGGCCGATCACTCCGGCGCGATCAGCGCGCGCGCGAACTCCTCCGGGTCGAACGGGCGCAGATCCTCGACCGTCTCGCCCACGCCGATCAGCTTCACGGGCAGGTCGAGCTCGCGCGCGATCGCCAGCGCGATGCCCCCGCGCGCCGTGCCGTCCAGCTTCGTCAGCACCACGCCGCTCACCTCGGCCGTCTCGGCGAACATCCGCGCCTGGCGCAGCCCGTTCTGACCGGTCGTCGCGTCGAGCGTGAGCAGCGTCTCGTGCGGCGCGCCCTCGAGCTGCCTGGCGATCACGCGCCGGACCTTCGCCAGCTCGCCCATCAGGTCGTCCTGCGTGTGCAGCCGCCCGGCCGTGTCGACGATCACGACGTCGATGCCCCGCGAGCGCGCCTGCGCGATCGCGTCGAACGCCACCGCGCCCGGATCCGAGCCGGGTTCTCCCGTCACGATCTCACAGCCCGCCCGCTCGGCCCAGCCCGCGAGCTGCTCGCCGGCCGCGGCTCTGAAGGTGTCCGCGCCGGCCAGCAGCACGCTGCGCCCGAGCTCCTTGCGCAGATGCCACGCGAGCTTGCCGATCGTCGTCGTCTTGCCCGTGCCGTTGACGCCCACCGCCATGATCACCGTCGGCCGCGGGCGGATGTCGATCCGCGGCTCGCCGACCCTGGCGGTCGCCGCCAGCAGCTCGATCAGCCGCTCGCTGAGCTCCTGGCCGCCCTCGAGCTTCCCCGCGGCTGCCTCCTCCTCCAGCGTCTGCACGACCGACGCCGTCGTGCTCGCGCCGACGTCGGCCATGATCAGCGCCTCCTCCAGCCGTTCCCACGTCTGCTCGTCGAGCACCCCGAACAGCGTCGCCTGGATCTCCGAGCCGAGCGCCTGGCGGGTCTTGGCCATGCTCTCGCGCAGGCGGCGAAACAGCCCGCCGCGCCCGCGCCTGCCGCCCGCGTGCTCACCCTCGTCCGCGGGCTCGCCGCGATCGTCTTCGCCGGTGATGAACAGCTCGTTCCAATCGCGGGCCACGGGGCGCGCGACGATAGCAGCGGCCCTCAGGCCACCCCGGCTATCTCGGCGACCTCGGGCGGCTCGGCATCTTCGGACGGCAGGCGTCGCGAGAGCACCTTGGAGACCCCGTTGTGGCCCATCGAGACGCCGTACAGCCAGTCTGCAGCCTCCATCGTGCGCTTCTGATGGGTGATCACGATGAACTGCGCGCGGCCCGAGTAGCGGCGCAGCAGCGTCAGGAAGCGTTCGAGGTTGAGATCGTCGAGCGCCGCCTCGACCTCGTCGAGGATGTAGAACGGACACGGGCGCGCGAGGAACACCGCGAACAGGAACGCGAGCGCCGTCATCGACTTCTCCCCACCGGACAGCAGCGTCAGGCGCTTGGTCGACTTGCCCGCCGGCGTGATCTCGATCTCCACGCCCGGCAGCTGCTCCTCCTCCGCGCCGCGCAGCTCCGCTTCGCTCTCCGCCTCCGCGGCGGCCTCGATCGCGTCGCCGTCCGCGCCCTCGCCCTGTCGCAACGACTGGCCGCCCAGCACCGGCCGGGGCGCCTGTTCGTCCTGGACGAGCCGCAGGCGCCCGCTGCCACCCGGGAACACGTCGCCGGCCAGCTGCTCGAAGTTGCGCGCGGCCGCGTTGAACGTCTCCTCGAAGGTCTCCTGGATCTGGCGGTCGGTTTCGCGGATCACCGAGCGCAGCTCGCGCAGCGCCGTCTCCAGGTCGTTGCGCTGGCGCTCGAGCTCCTCGACGTGCGCCAGCGCCTCCGTGTACTCCTCCTGCGCGAGCGGGTTGACCGGACCGAGCTGCTCGCGCCGGCGCGTCAGCCGCTCCACCCGTGTCCGCAGCGCCAGCGCGTCCTCCTCGGCGAGCGGCTCGGCCTCCGCGGCCTGCTCCGGCTCTGTTTCGGAAGCGACCGGCTGCTGCTCGCCCTCGCCCTGGCCGTCGCCCTCGCCCTCGCCCTGGGCGTCGCCCTGGCCCTGCAGGCCCAGGCGCTCGACGACGCTGCGCAGCTCCAGCTCGGCCTCGCCCGCACGGTCGCGCAGGCGCTGCGCGGCGACCTCGGCGTCGGTGACCGCCTCGCCGCAGGCGCGCAGGGCCGCCTGGATCTCGGCCTCCTCTGCGGCGCACGCGCGCAGCGCGGTGGCCATCTCCTCGCCCGCCTGACGGTCGGCGGCAAGCTCCTGCTCGAGTTGCGACACGCGCTCGGCGACGGAGGCGGCGGCGCTCTGCAGCGTCGCCGCCAGACGCTCCGCTCGCGGCTCGAGCGCGCTGTCGAGCGCGTGCTGTGAGCGCAACCGCTCGAGCCTGCTCAGCCGTTCGATCCGCTCGCGCTCGCGCCGCTCGCCCTGGCGGCGCTCGGCCGCGAGCTCGCCCTCGAGCTCCGCTTGGCGGACAGCCAGCGCGCCCTGCGCGGGCGCCGCGCGACGCTGCTCGACCAGCCACTCCGTTCGCCGCCTCGCCTCAGCCGCCTCGGCGTGCCCCCGCTCGGCCTCGCGCAGGGCGCCGTCGGCGCCGACGCGGGTCGCGTCGGCCGCGCGCAGCTCCTCGATCGCCTGCTCGCACGCCTGGCGAGCCGCGTGCTCGGCCTGCGCCGCGCGCTCGGAGGACTCGATCAGCCGGTCGCGTTCGTTGCGGCGCGCCAGCACGCGCTCGCTGCCGCCCTCGCTCAGCTGGCGCACCTCGCCCCAGGAGGCGAACCACACGCGGCCCTGGCGCGTCGCGGCGATGCCCGCGAAGCTCTTCGGCAGGTCCTCCAGGCGCTCGACGACCCAAGCATCCGCGAGCAGCCGCCCGGCCAGCTCGAGCACCGCCGGCGGCCCGCTGAGCAGCTCGAGCAGCCTGCGCGCGCCGGGCGCCGGCGCGGTGTGGGCGCCCGCCGGCGCCTGCGGGTCGGTCGCGCCATCGCCGGACTCGAGATCCGCGAGCAGCGCCGTGCCGCCGTCGGGCCCGGCGCGATCGAGCAGCGACTCGGCGCCCGGGATGTCCTTCACCAGCGCCGCGTCCAGGCGGCCGCCGAGGGCCGCCGCCAGCGCGAGCTCGTAGCCGTCCTGCACTCGCAGCTCCTCGCTGAGCGCCTTCGGAGAGTCCGCGTTACCCCCCGCGAAGCCCGCGTGCCCGCGCAGGAACTGGTTCGCGGCGGCGAGCTCGGCGCCGACCCGCGCGGACTCGCGCCGCGTGTCCTGCACGACGCGCTCGGCGTCGGTCAGGCGCTCGCGCGCGCGCTCGGCCTGCGCGTCCGCGCGCTCGCGCTGCTCGCGCGCCTCGGCCACCCTCGCCGCCACCTGCTCGACGAGATCCAGCTGCTGCTCGTAGGTGGCCTGCAGCTCGGCGATCTCCCGCTCGATCTCCTGCTCGCGGCTCGCCTGGATCTCCGCCAGCTCAGCCTCCAGCGCCGCGATGCGGCTCTCGCTGACCGCCGTCTCCGCCGCCTCGCCGTCCTCGCCGCCTGCCTGCGGGTGCTCGCTCGAGAGCCCCTGCAGCTCAAGCTCCACGCGCTCGATCCTGCGGGCGAGCGCCTGCGCGCTCGAGCCGACCTGCTCGCCGCGCAGCGCCAGGCGCTCGTGGGCGGAGCGGGCGTTGTACAGCAGCCGCGAAAGCGCGTCGTGGCGCTCGGCGCGCTCGGCCAGCGCGCGCTCGGCCGCGCCGCGGCGCGCGACCGTCTCCTGCAGCCGGCGCTCGATCTGGCCGAGCGTTGCGCGCGCCTCTCCGACCTGCGCCTCGGCGCCCGCGAGCTCCACGCGGCAGGCGCGGCAGTCCTCGCGCGCGAGCTCCCAGCGCGCCTGCAGGATCTGGCGCTCGAGGCGTTCGTGCAGCTCCGCCGCTTCGGCCTGGCGCTTGAGCGGGCGCAGGCGGCTGCGCGCCTCGCGCTCGACGTCAAGCGCGCGGTCGAGGTTCTCCTGCGTGCGTTCGAGCTTCAGCTGCGCGCGCCGGCGGCGCTTGCGGTGCTTGCCCAGCCCGGCCGCCTCCTCGATCAGCAGCCGCCGGTCGCGCGGCTTGGAGGTCACGATCGCATCCACCCGCCCCTGGGAGATGACCGAGTGCGTCTCCTTGCCGAGGCCGGTGTCCGAGAGCACCTCGATCACATCCGTCAGGCGGCAGCGAGCGCCGTTGAGGCGGTAGGAGCCCTCGCCGTTGCGGTCCAGGCGCCGCACGATCGAGATCTCGCTCAGCGGCACCTCCACGGTGCCGTCGGAGTTGTCGAGCACGATCTCCACCTCGGCCGCGCTGCGCGGTTGCACGCCCCTGCCGCCGCCGAAGATCACGTCCTGCATCGACTGGCCGCGGACCGCCAGCGGCGACTGCTCGCCCATCGCCCACAGCACCGCGTCGGTGACGTTCGACTTGCCCGAGCCGTTCGGCCCGACCACGACGCTCACGCCCGGCCCGAAGTCCAGGCGGGTGCGGTCGGGGAACGACTTGAAGCCGTTCAGCGTCAGCGACTTCAGGCGCATGCTTCACCACATGCGCTCACGAGTCGCTCCCCAGACGCTCCACGGCCACGCGTGCGGCCTCCTGCTCGGCGTGCTTCTTGCTCCTGCCGCTGCCGCTGCCGACCTCGCGACCGTCCACGCGCGCGGTCACCGAGTACGTGCGCTCGTGCGGCGGCCCGTGCTCGTCGGTGACCTCGTAGCTGACCGCCGCGCCGCGCCTGGCGAGCAGCTCCTGAAGCGCCGACTTGAAGTCCACCGGGTTCTCCAGCGCCTCGTCGATCTCCGGTGCGAAGGCCTCCACGACCGCCTCCGCCGTGCGCTCGTAGCCGGCATGCAGATAGCACGCGCCGATCACGGCCTCGATCACCGACGCGAGCACGCGCTCGGTCTCCACCAGCGCCGCCGCGTTCTCGCGCACGCCGGCAGGCGCCGCGGCCCGCAGGCGCTCCGGCAGCGCCAGGCGCTCTGCGACCGCCCGGCAGGACGGGCCGGAGACCGCCTGCGCGCGAATCTTCGTGAGCCTGCCCGCTCCGAAGCGATCCGCCTCCAGGCGCGGATAGAGGTACGCGGTGACGGCCAGCGCCAGCACGCTGTCCCCGAGGAACGCCAGGCGGGTGTACGAGCCGCTCGGGCTCTCGCTCCAGGACGCGTGCGTGAACACCTGGCGCGCGAGATCCTCGGGCAGCTCCGTCAGCAACTCGCCGAGCAGCATCATCGCTCCTCATGCGCGATCCCGTCATGGGCCAGCACGAAGTCCACAGCCGCCCCCACCGTCAGGATCTGCGCGGCCTGCTCGTCGGACATGCGCACGCCGTAGGTGTCCTCGAGCTCCTGCACGAGCGTGTACAGGTCCAGCGAGTCGGCCTCGAGATCCTCCTTGAAGCGGGTGCTCTCGCCGATCGCGTCGGGATCGACGTCGAGCTCGTCCGCCAGGTGGGTCCGGATCAGTGTCAGCACTTGCTCGCGGGTCATTGCGCCTGCGGCAGGCTAGCGGCCGACGCGGCGTCGTCACCGAACGCGGACACGGGTGCGCGCCTGAGCGCGCCGGCCTGCTCGAGCGCGGCGTGCGTCTGCGCGACGATGTCCTCGCGCGCGCCGCGCTGCGCGCGCAGGATCGCCCGCGCGAAGCCGATGCGCGTGAAGCGCCCGTGCGGCACGACGCCGAGACGGCGCAGGCCCAACAGATAGGCGCCGCCGCTGGCCTCCGGATCGAGCTCCGCGCGCAGGCCGCCGAGCGCGGGGCGCAGGAGGGCGCCGCCGAGCTTGCCCCGCGTCGAGGACATCGCCGCCTGGCGAATCGCGCCGAGCATCGTCTGCGAGACCCCCTCCATCAGCTTCAGCGCGATGTTGCCCGTGAAGCCGTCGGTCACGATCACGTCCGCTCGCCCGGAGACGACGTCTCCGCCCTCGACGTTGCCGACGAACTCGAACATATCGAGGCCCTCCCCGGCGTTCATCGCGCGCTCGCGCAGCTCCGCGTGGGCTTCCTGCACGAGCGTGTTGCCGCGCGCGGCCTCCTCGCCGTTTGAGAGCAGGCCCACGCGCGGCGCACGCACGCCGAGCACCGTGCGCGCGAGCGCGGCGCCCATGAACGCGAACTGCACCAGGTGCTCCTTGCGAGCCTCCGCGTTGGCGCCGACGTCCAGCAGCGTCACCGGGTGGTTGGGGACCGGCATGGGCAGCGCGAGCGCCGGTCGGTAGATGCCCGGGGCGCGCTTGATGTTGAAGGTCCCCGCGGCCAGCGCCGCGCCGGTCCCGCCCGCGCACACCAGCGCCTGCGCGCGACCGTCCGCGATCGCGCGCGCCGCCTGCACGATCGAGGCCTCGGGGGTCTTGCGCGCGGCCATCACGGGGTCCTCGGCCTTCGCGATCGAGACCGGCGCGTCCACCACCTCGACGCCGGGATGCGGGTCGCCGAGCTCGCCCGCCGGACCGAACAGCAGTACGCGCACACCCTCTTCCGCGGCGATCGCCGCACCCGCCGCGACCTCCGCCGGCCCGAGATCGGCGCCGTTGCAGTCGACCGCGACCACCGGCGAGCGTTGCTCCGCGGGGAGTGACGACGGCCGGGAGGACGAAGCCCCTGGCGTCACTTCCGGCTAGTCGTGGTCGTGGTCGTGCTCGTGGTCGTGCGCTCCCTGCGTCACGACCTCACGGCCCGCGTAGGTCCCACACACCGGGCACACCCGATGCGGCCGGCGGGGGCTGTGGCACTGCGGACACGCGTTCAGCGCGGGCGTGCCGATCTTGTGCTGGGCACGCCGCTTGGCGGTGCGGCTGTGCGACTGCTTTTTCTTGGGGACGGCCATCGGCGTGAGAAGGGTAGCAAGCCCACCGATCCGCCCTACTCGAGCTTCAGCTCGCGCAGCTTGGCCCAGCGCGAGTCGGGCGCCTGCTCGTGGCGGTGCTCGGGGCCCGCCTCGTTGAGGTCGGCGGCGCACTCCGGGCACAGGCCGGCGCAGTCCTCGCGGCAGAGGATCTGCACGGGCAGCGCGAGCGCGAACGCGTCTCGCGCCCAGCCGGCCAGGTCGAGCGTCTCATCGTGCACGTACGGGCTGTCGAGCTCCTCGCCTCCCCCCGGCCGGTCGACCTCGCGCGCCTCCACGTCGATCAGCGGGCTGGCCGGCTTCAGGCAGCGCATGCACGGGCCGAGCACCTGCGCGGAGAAGCGCAGGCGCAGGGCATAGCCGCCGCCGCTCATGCGCGAGACGTTCAGCTCCACCGGCACCGGCTGTGGCTGTGCGGCGTAGCTCTCGCTGCCGAGCGTGAGCGGCTCGATCGGCGTCGCCAGCTGCAGGCGCCGGCCCTCGCCCGGGGTCAGCCGCAGGCTCGCCAGGTCGAAGTCGTATTGGCCGAACGCCGCTCGCTGTGAAGCCATGATCCCTCAGGCTAGCCTGTGCCCGAGGCGATGACGACGGGCTAAGAGTGTGTCCGCAGCTCCCGCTTGAGGACCTTGCCGGTCGCGTTGCGCGGCAGCTCGTCCACGAACACGACGTCGCGGGGAACCTTGAAGCGGGCGAGGTTCTCCTTGACGTAGTCCTGAATCGCCTGTGCAGTCAGGGCGGCGCCGTTGCGCGGCACGACGAACGCCTTCAGCCGCTGGCCGAACTCGCTGTCCTCGACGCCCACGACCGCCACCTCTTCGATCTCCTCGTGGTCGGCGAGCAGGTCCTCGACCTCGCGCGGGAACACGTTCTCACCGCCGCTGACGATCATTTCGTCGTCGCGGCCTTCCACGAACAGGCGCCCGCCGGCGTCCAGGCGCCCGACGTCGCCGGTGCGCATCATCCCGCCGATGATTTCCTTGCCGCCGCCGTCGGTGTAGCCCTCGAACTGGAACTCGTTGGCGACGAAGATCCGGCCGACCTCGCCCTGCGGCACCTCGCGACCGTGCTCGTCGAGCAGCTTCACGACCGTCCCCAGCGGGGCGCGGCCGGCGGTCCCGGGCGCGGCGCGCAGATCCTCCGGGGTGGCGATCGTCGCCCACGCGACCTCGGTCGACCCGTAGAGGTTGTAGAGCACATCTCCGAAGGTGTCCATCACCCGCGTCGCGAGCTCGCCCGGCAGGACCGAGCCGCTGACGGCGATCGCTTTCAGGGAGCTGACGTCGTAGCGGGCGATCGTCTCCGGTGGCAGCTCGAGGATCCGCTGCAGCATCACCGGCACCACCACCAGCGCGCTCGCCTGGTGCTGCGCGATCGCCCTCAGCGTCTCCTCCGGGTCGAACTTCCTGCGCAGCACGAGCGTCGAGAGCAGCGGCAGGCTCAGCAGGAAGTGCGCGTAGCCCCACGAGTGGAACATCGGCGCGGCGATCATCGTCGTCTCGCGCGCCTTCAGCGGGATCTTCGAGAACAGCGCCGCGGCGGGCTCGACGGAGTCGCTCTGCGGGCGCGCGGCGCCCTTCGGCGTGCCGGTGGTCCCCGATGTGAGGATCACGACGCGCCCTTTCTCGAGCGGCGGCGTCGGCTCGGAGTCATCGCCGCGCGCGATCAGCTCATCGAGCGTCGGCTCGTCCTCGCCGGCGGTCGGCTGCGCGGATGGTCCGGACGGATCGCGCCAGGCCACGAAGCGCAGCCTGCCCGCCGCCCCGGCGCTCACCAGCGCGCTGAACTCCTCGTCGTAGATCACCGCCACGGGGTCCTCGCGCGCGAGCACGTCGGTGATCTGCGGTCCGGCGAACGCGGTGTTCAGGTACAGCGCGCCGGCGCCCAGCTTCGAGCACGCGACGGTCGCCTCGACGAAGCCGCGGTGGTTGCGGCACATGATCGCCACCCCGTCGCCTTCGGAGATCCCCGCCTTGCGCAGCTCGTGGGCGAGCGCGCTGGTGCGCCGGTGCACCTGCCCGAAGCTCAGCCCGCCGCGTTCGTCGATCAGCGCCAGACGGTCGGGGTAGCGCGCGGCGGCGCCGGAGTAGGCGCCGGCGGGCGTCGCGCCCCAGCGACGCAGCGCCACCAGCGACTGCACCACCCTGTCCGGGCGCAGCGGCTCGAACATGCCGGTGTCGATCAGCGACTTGGCCACCAGCAGCTTGTGCCGGGCCATGCGCGTGGCCGTCTGCGCGTTCACGGATCGACCCTACCCCAAAGAAACGCTCGTCGTGCCCGCCTGAACGGCCGGCCGCTAGCTGACTTCAGCCGGCTCGTCCTTGCCCTGCAGGCGCTCGCGCCCGCGCTGGACGGCGGCGATGAACTTCGACAGGTTGACCTCGAGCGTGTTGAGGATCTCGTCCGCGTAGTCCTCCGCTCCGAGCCTGATCTCGCGCTCGCGCGCGCGGGCGTCCTCGACGATGTCCTCCGCGGCGCGCTCGGCCTGCTTGGTGACCTCCTCCTCGCCCACCAGGCGCTCCTGGCGCTCGCGCGCGTCCTTGATGATCCGCTCGGCCTCCTTCTTGGCCTCGGCGAGCATCTCCTGGCGCTCCTTGACGATCCAGCGCGCCTGCTTGATCTCCTCGGGGATCGTCGCGCGCATCTGGTCGAGGATGTCGTAGATCTCCTCCTTGTCGACCCGCACGGAGTCGCTCAGCGGGATCGTCTTGGCGTTGTGCACCAAGTCGTCGAGCTTGTCTATGAGTACGAGGACATCCATTTTCTTATCGATTACCCCCGTGGGGCGTCCGGCCCCACGTTCAGATCATAAAGTTCGACTTCACGTCTCTCTTCGTTAGGCTTCCAGCCCGGCGTCCTGAGGATTTCGTCAGCGTCTGAGCTCTTCCTGCAAGCGCTTGGCGACCTCTTCGGGGACGAGATCGTCGATCTTGCCCCCAAACGTGGCGAGCTCCTTGACGCCGCTCGATGACAGGAAACTGTACTGCGGAGAGGCCATCAGGTACACGGACTCGATCCCCGGGTCCTGGCGGCGGTTGAGCTGGTTCATCTCCAGCTCGTACTCGAAGTCCGAGATCGCGCGCAGGCCCTTGACGATCGCTTTCGCGCCGATGCTCCGCGCGAAGTCGACGACGAGCGTCGAGAACGGCTCCACGCGCACCCCGTCAAGGTCCGCGAGCGCGTGCTCGACGAAGCCCACGCGCTCCTCGATCCCGAACAGCGCGCCGCTCTTGCGCACCGAGCGGTTGACGACCGCCACGACGACTTCGTCGTAGAGCGCCGCAGCGCGGCGGATGACGTCGAGATGACCGTTGGTGATCGGGTCGTACGAGCCCGGGCACACGACTATCGATTTGCGAGGTGAGGTCATTGATGCCGGTGGATTGTGATCAAAGTGTCCCCGTAGCGTCTCTGCCGCTCGAGCGGCAGGTCGAGCTCGAGTGGAGCCCGCCGGTCGCTCTCCACGACGACGCGCGCGCCCGGGCTCAGCAGCGACGGCAGGATCGCCGACAGCTCTGGACCCCACCGCTCGGCGATCGGTGGCCCCGATGCCGAAGGTGCTGGTCGCGCCCGCCCGTAGGGGGGGTCGATGAAGAGCAGATCGTATGTCTCTTGGCGCCCGCTTGCGCTGTGCAGGGCCTGCAACACGTCCGTACGACGCACCTCGACTGTCTCCGGCGCGATCTCGAGCGCCTCCAGATTCCCGTTCAAGGCGCGAAACGCGGCCATATCACGCTCGACGAACACGGCGCTGCCCGCCCCCCTGGAGAGCGCCTCGATGCCGAGCGCGCCGGTGCCCGCGAACAGATCGAGCACACGCGCCGACTCGACGCTCCCGAGCATCGCGAACACGGCCTCCCTGACACGGTCGGACGTGGGCCGTGTGACCCGCCCCGCCGGAGCCTGCAAGCGCCTGCCCCCGAGGCGTCCGGCTATCACGCGCATGGCGGGAACCGTAGCCGCGTCAGGCCGGGATCGGCGCGAGCGTCTCGGCGCCGAGCTCGCGCTCGAGCGCGATCCCCAGCAGCGCGTTCTCGGGCGCGGATAGCTCGGGGTCCTCGGCGAGGATCGCCTGCGCGCGGGCGCGCGCCAGCTCGAGCAGCTCGGCGTCGTCGGGCAGGCGCGCGATGCGGAACTGCCCGAGGCCAGACTGACGGGTGCCGACGAGCTCGCCCTCCTTGCGCATCGCGAGGTCGATCTCGGCGAGGCGAAAGCCGTCGCTGTGGCGCACGAGCGCAGCAAGCCTCCCTGAGCCGGTCGGACCGACGAGCAGGCAGCGCGAGCGGTGTTGGCCGCGCCCGACCCGGCCGCGCAGCTGGTGCAGCTGGGAGATCCCGAAGCGCTCGGCGTTCTCGATCAGCATGACGGTCGCGTTGGGCACGTCGATCCCGACCTCGATCACGGTGGTCGCGACGAGCACGTCGGCTTCGCCGGACGCGAACGCGGCCATCGCCTCCTGCTTCTCGCGCGGGCGCATGCCGCCGTGCAGCAGCGCCAGCCGGTAACCGGCGAGCTCGCCTTTCTGCAGACGCAGCAGCTCGGCGCTGGCGGCGCGCAGGCCGAGGTCCGCCGCCGGCGCGCCGGGCTTGGCGCCCGCGCCCGCATCGGCCCCGCTGTCGACGTCGGCCTCATCTATCAGCGGGCACACGACGTACGCCTGCCGGCCGGCGGCGAGCTCCGCGCGCAGCTCGTCGTAGGCGCGCGCCCGCTCGCCGTCGCCGGAGACTAGGCGCGTCTCGATCGGCTGGCGCCCGCGCGGCAGCTCGCGCAGCGCGCTGGTGTCGAGGTCGCCGTAGCGCGCGAGCGCGAGCGTGCGCGGGATCGGCGTGGCGGTCATGTGCAGCGTGTGCGGCGCCTGCGCACGTGTAGGCACCGCTGCGCGCGTGACGTCGCGCTCGCCCAGCGCCGCGCGCTGGCGCACGCCGAAGCGGTGCTGCTCGTCGATGACGGCGACGGCGAGCGCGTCGAACTGGACGTCGGGCTCGATCAGCGCGTGCGTGCCGACGATCAGCGACAGCTCGCCGCTTGAGAGCTTGCCGAGGATGTCGCGGCGCCGGCCCGCCGGCGTGGAGCCGGTCAGCAGCTCGGCGCTGACCAGAACCCCGCCCACCTCGGCGCCGAGCAGCTCCTGGATCGTCGCGAAGTGCTGCTCGGCGAGCGTCTCGGTGGGCGCCATCAGCGCCGCCTGCATGCCGTGCCCGACCGCCTGCAGCATCGCGTACAGCGCGACGACGGTCTTGCCGCTGCCGACCTCGCCCATCAGCAGCCGCTGCATCGGCGCGGGCCGGCGCAGGTCGCCGGCGATCTCCTCGACCGCCGTGCGCTGGTCGCCGGTCAACGCGAACGGCAGCCCGTCGCGCAGCCAGCGCTCGCCGAGCGCGTCTGCGTCGGCGAGCACCGCCGCGCCGGTGCGCGCCCGCCGCGCCTCGCGGCGGCGCAGGAACACGAGCTGCGTCAGCAGCAGCTCCTCGAACGCCAGCCGCCGGCGCCCCGTCTCCAGGTCGTCGGGCAGGCGTGGGAAGTGCATCGCCGCCAGCGCGCTCGCGCGATCGGTGAGTCCGTCGCCGATGCGGCTCGCGGTCGGCAGCGCCTCGACGACGTCGCGGAGCCGATCCCTGGCGCCGCGCACGAGCGTGAGGATCTGTGTCGAGGTGACACCCTCCGCCGCCGGATAGTGCGCGACGGCGTCGCTCTCGCCCGCCCCGGCGCCGGCGCTCGCGACCTCATCGCCGGGCGCGTGATGGGCGACGCTGAAGCCCCCGCGCGCGTCGGCCTTGCCGTGCAGCAGCAGTCGCGTGCCCGGCGGATAGCGCTCGACCAGCCACGGCTGGTTGAAGAACGTCGCGCGCATCGTGCCCGTGGCGTCGAACACCCTCGCTTCGACGAGCGGACGCATGCCCCTGCGGCGCACCGGCCGCGCGGCGATCGCGCGCACCTCCACCGCCACCGTCGCCTGCTCGCCCGCGCGAAGCGCCGCCACCGTGCGCGCCTCGCGGCTGTCGCTTGGCAGGTGCTCGAGCAGGTCGCCGACCGTCTCCAGCCCCAGCGTGCTCATGCCCGCGGCCATCTTCTTGGCGGGAAGCTCCAGCGGCGTCTGCAGGCGCGACGGCCGCGGCCACCGAACCGGCGCTCCGATCAGCTCTTCGCGGGTGAGGCCGCGCGTCGAGCCGAACGCGCGCGCGGGCGCACGGATGCGCTCGGCGGCCATCGCGCTAGCGACGTCCGGCGTATCGAGCTTGGTCGCCGGCATCCATCCGCATCATGATCGTCGCGGCGGACGCGCCGGACGCTACTCAGCGGCGAGCAGCCACCAGTACGCGGGCTGGCCGCCGTGGCGCAGCTCGAGCTCGACGCCGCCGTTGACCATGCCTTCGAGCTCATCGAGGCCCAGCGGCGCGTCCTCGCCGTCGAGCACGCTGATCAGCTCGGGCGGCCCGTCGCCGTTGACGGGCGCGGCGAGCTTGTGCAGGACCGCCTGGAGCGTCTCGCGCGGCTCGCCCCACGCGAGCACCTCGTCCTCGACGAACCCGACGGCGTCGCCGCGCCTGAAGCGCCCCTGGGCGTCGTCGCGCGCGGCGGGCGCGACGGCGCCGGTGCGCACCCGCGAGAGCGCCTCCGTCAACGCCTGGGCGTTCTCCTCGACCGAGCGGTCGGGGGTGAGCGCGACGGCCGCGGCCAGGCCGGCCTGCTGGCTGGTCGTGCGCGCGACGTGCACTTCCTTGTCCGACAGCCTGGCCGCGTGTTCGGCGGCCATGATCACGTTCGCGCTGTTGGTCAGCAGCACGACCTCCTCGGTCGGCACCTCGTGGATGCCTGCCAGCAGGTCGTACGTCGACGGGTTCAGCGTCGGACCGCCGTCGATCGTATGCACGCCGAGCTCCTCGAACAGCTGGCGCAGGCCCTCGCCGCTGACGACCGCCACCGCCGCGCAGCGCACCTCGCCGCCGCGAGCCCGCGCGATCGCGCCCGCGAGCTCGGCCCCGGGCAAGCCGCTCGCCGCGACGCGCCCGTCGCGTTCGGCCACCTGCGCGCGCATGTCGGCGACGTCGAGGTGGGAGACCTCGCCGGCGTCCGCGAACACCGCCGTCGCCAGCTCCGGCCGATCGGTGTGCAGGTGCACCTTCAGCGTGCTCGGATCGCCGACCACCAGCACCGAGTCGCCGAGCTCTTCCAACGCCGCGATGAAGCTGTTCGCGTGCAGATCGCGGCCGGTCACCGCGAAGTTCGTGCAGAAGCGATACGTGACCGAGCTGTGCTCGGGGTGGGTGATGCGGGCCGGCGCGTGGTGATCCAGCGGCGGCGCCTCTTCGCCTCGCAACGCGGCCACCACGCCGGCGAAGATGATCGTCAGGCCGTAGCCGCCGGCGTCCACCACGCCCGCTTCGCGCAGCGCGGCCAGCAGCTCGGGACCGCGCTTGACCGACTCCTGCCCGGCCTCGACCGCGCGCTCGAGCGCCGCCGCGATCGCCCGGTCCTGCTCGCGCGCCTCCGTCGCCGGCCCGAAGCGCGGGCTCTCCGGCCCGTGCGCGAGGTCCGCGACGATCTGGTGGGCCATCTCGCGCGCGACCGTCAGGATCGTGCCCTCGGCGGGATCGCGCACGGAGGAGTACGCGCGGTCGGCGGCGTTCGCCAGCGCCGCGCCGATCAAGGGCGCGTCGATCAGCTGACCGGGCCTGGAGACGAGCTCCTCCGCCGCGCCGCGGATCAGCTGCGAGAGGATCACGCCGGAGTTGCCACGCGCGCCCAGCAGCGCCGCGCGCGCGACCGACTGCACGATCTCCTCGCGTCCGATCTCGTCGATCGTGCGGTTCTCGTCGGCGCCCTGCAGGCGGTCCAGCTCCGCGAGCACCGCGCGCAGCGTCAGCGCCATGTTGTCGCCCGTGTCGCCGTCGGCGACGGGGAACACGTTGAGGTCGTTGACCTCCTGACGACGCGATTCCAGATGTGCCAGCGCGCCCGCCACGGCAACGCGAAAACGGAACAGATTGGTATCCGTCACGCTGACAGTCCTATCACCTTCGCCCGGACGTACGCCGGGCCGCGTGGCCAAACCTACGGTCAGAGCGCCTTCGTGACCTTGCCTGCTTTCAGGCATCGCGTGCAGACGTAGACGCGCTTGGGCGCCTTGTCGACCAGGATCTTGACCTTCTGCAGGTTCGGATCGAAGCGCCGCTTGGTGGCGACCATCGAGTGGCTGCGGCTCTGGCCGAACGCCGGACCCTTCCCGCAGCTGTGACATACCTTTGCCATCGCCCGCAGTCTAGCCGCTCGCAAGCTCGGCCCGCAGCGCCGCCATCGCGATCGCCGCCTCGGCCGCGTGGCGGCCCTGGTCGCGCTTGTCCCCGCCGGCGCGCGCCAGCGCCTGCTCCATCGTCGCGCACGTGAGCACGCCGAACGCGCACGGCACGCCCGTGTCGAGCTGCACCCGCATCACCCCGCGGGCGACCTCCGAGCAGACGTAGTCGTAGTGGTCGGTCTCGCCGCGGATGACCGCGCCCAGGCACGCGACGCCGGCGAAGCGCCCGCTGGCGGCCGCGTAGCTCGCCGCGAGCGGCAGCTCGAACGCGCCGGGAACGTCGAAGACCTCGACGTCCGCGTGCCCCGCGTCCGCGAACGTCGCGGTCGCGCCCGCCACCAGGCGCTCCGCGAGGTCCTCGTAGAAGCGCGCGACCGCGATCGCGAACGTCACCGCTCGAGCCGCCCCTCGCCCTCGTCGTCGCCGCTGCCGGCGTGCTCGCGCTCGCCGCGCAGCAGCTCCTCGTCGAGGTTCAGGCCCTGGTGATGCAGCGTGTGCCCCATGCGCTCGGCCTTCGTGCGCAGGTACGCCTCGTTGTGCTCGTTGGGCGCGTGCTCGATCGGGATCTGGGCGCTGACGGACAGCCCGTAGCCCTCCAGGCCCCTGATCTTCTTGGGGTTGTTGGTCAGGATCCGGATCGAGGACAGGCCGAGGTCGACGAGGATCTGCGCGCCGATGCCGTAGTCGCGCAGGTCCGCAGGCAGCCCGAGGCGCTCGTTGGCTTCGACCGTGTCGAGGCCGTCCTCCTGCAGGCGGTAGGCGCGCAGCTTGTTCAGCAGGCCGATCCCGCGCCCCTCCTGCGAGAGGTACAGCAGCACGCCGCGGCCCTCGCGCTCGATCATCGACAGCGCCGATTCCAGCTGCTCGCCGCAGTCGCAGCGCAGCGAGTGGAACACGTCGCCGGTGAGGCACTCCGAGTGCACGCGCACGAGCACGTCCGGCTGACCGGCGACGTCGCCCTTGACCAGCGCCACGTGGTGCTTGTCGTCGATCAGCGAGCGGTAGCCGACCGCTTCGAAGTCGCCGAACGTCGTCGGCAGGCGCGTGGCGACGACCCGTTCGACGAGCTTGTCGTGGCGGCGGCGGTAGGCGATCAGGTCGGCGACGGTGATCATGCTCAGCTCGTGGCGCGCGCAGTACTCGGCGAGTTCGGGCACGCGCGCCATCGTGCCGTCGTCGTTCATCACCTCGCAGATCACGCCCGCGGGGTTCAGGCCGGCCAGGCGCGCGAGGTCGACGGCCGCCTCGGTCTGCCCGGCGCGCTCGAGCACGCCGCCGGCGCGGCTCTTCAGCGGGAACACGTGGCCGGGCTGGACGAGGTCGCGCGGGCGGCTCTCGGGGTCGATCGCCACCTGGATCGTGTGCGCGCGGTCGTGCGCGGAGATGCCGGTGGTGACGCCGTCGCGCGCCTCGACGGAGACCGTGAACGGCGTTTCGAACGGCGACTCGTTCTTGGCGGCCATCAGGTCCAGGCCGAGCTCGTCGCAGCGCTCGGCGGTCAGCGACAGGCAGATCAGCCCGCGCCCCTCCTTGGCCATGAAGTTGATCGCCTCCGGCGTCGCGAACTGCGCCGCCATCGTCAGATCGCCCTCGTTCTCGCGGTCCTCGTCGTCGCAGACGACGACCATCTTGCCCTGGCGGATGTCCTCGATCGCCCGCTCGACGGTCGCGAACGGTGTGGCTGTGGACGTCGGGCTCATGCTCTTGCCTCCTGATAGGACTGCATCAGTCGCTCTACGTGCTTTGCCAGGACGTCGACCTCGATGTTGACGATCGCGCCCTCGCCGATCTCCCCGAGGTTCGTCCGCTGCAGGGTCTCGGGGATCAGCGACACCGAGAACTCGCCCTCCCCCACGCCGCTGACGGTCAGGCTCACGCCGTCGACGGCCACCGACCCCTTCTCCACCAGGTAGCGCGCCAGAGACGGCTCGACAGCGAAGGTCAGCACCCGCGAGAAGCCCTCCTCGCGCACCGCGCTGGCGGTGGCGACGCCGTCGACGTGGCCCTGGACGATGTGCCCGCCGAGGCGGTCGTCGGCGCGCAGCGCCAGCTCGAGGTTCACGGGCGAGCCCTCGCGCAACTGCCCCAGCGAGGAGCGCTCGAGCGTCTCGATCATCGCCTGCGCCTCGAAGGCCTCGTCGCTGACGGCGGTCGCGGTCAGACAGACGCCGTTGACGGCGATCGAGTCTCCCTGCGCGAGCGCGCTCGCGAGGCCGCTGCGGATCTCGATCCTCGCGCCGTCGCCGTCCTGATCGAGCGCCGTCACGCTGCCGCGATCCGCGATCAGCCCGGTGAACATCGCGTCAACTCATCCTCTCTGCCAGCGCTACCACTCGCGCAGGCGGGCTGAGATCAGCAGGTCGCCGCCGACGAACTCGCAGTCGAACGAGAGCGCGCGCAGCGCCTCGGAGATGCGCTCGACGCCTTCGCCCTCGAGCGGATCGCGCGCAGCGCTGCCGCCGAGCAGCAGCGGCGCGAGGAACAGGCGCAGTTCGTCGATCTCGCCGGCGTCGAGGAACGCGCCGGCGAGGTGCGGGCCGCCCTCGAGCAGCACCGACGCGACGCCGAGCGCGCCCAGCTGGTCGAGCGCGGAGCGCACGCGCGCGGGCTCGTTTTCGCCGGTCGCGACGAGCACCTGCACGCCGGCGGCTTCGAGCGCGTCGGTGTCGGCGCGCGCGGCCGCGCGCGAGACGACGATCGTGAGCGGGATCTCGGCGGCGGCGGCCACCAGCTGCGAGCTGGTGGGAAGCCGCGCGAGCGAGTCGAACACGACGCGCCGGGGCTGGGCGCCGGGCTCGGCGGGCAGACCGTCAGGACGGGCGGTCAGCTGCGGGTCGTCGGCGAGCGCGGTGCCGATGCCGACGACCACCGCGTCGACGGACGCGCGCCAGCGGTGCGCGAGCTGGCGGCTGTCCTCGCCGCTGATCCACTGCGAGTCGCCGGTGCGGGTGGCGACCTTGCCGTCCAGCGTCATCGCGGACTTGAACAGCACCCACGGGCGTCCGACGCGGGCGTGCTTGCGAAAGGCCTGGTTGAGCAGCCGCGCGCTCGCGGCGAGCTCGCCGTCGGCGATCACGACCTCGACGCCCTCGTCGCGCAGGATCCCCAGCCCGCGCCCGGACGCCTTCTCCGTCGGGTCGTCGGAGGCGACGACCACGCGCCCGATGCCCGCCTGCAGGATCGCGTCGGTGCACGGCGGCGTCTTGCCCTCGTGGCAGCACGGCTCGAGCGACACGTACAGCGTGGCGCCGCTCAGGTCGGCCAGGCCGCACGCCTCGATCGCGTTGACCTCGGCGTGCGCGGCACCGTATTCCTGGTGCCAGCCCTCCCCCAGGATCTCGCCGTCGCGCGCGACGACCGCGCCGACGACGGGGTTCGGCCTGACGGCGCCGGCGCCGTTGCGCGCGAGCTCGATCGCGCGCGCGAGGTGCAGCTTGTCGGTGTCGGTGCAGCTGGGCATGTGAAACCCAGGATAACCCCGCGCGGTCGCGATCCCCGCGCGGCGCGCGCGCTCAGGCGGCGCGGCAGCGCCCGCCGTGCAGGCGGTAGATCGTCATCAGCGGACCGGGCCGCTCGTAGGCGAGCGGGTAGTAGTCGAAGCTCCAGTCGAAGTTGAAGCGTATGGATCCCTGCCCACCCTCCTGCCCGCGCGCGTACGGCGAGGCGCGGTAGACGACTTCGCCCTGGCGTTCGAGCGCCCGGTAGTAGGCGATCGCGTGCGGCACCGCGCGCGGGTCGGCGAACGCGCGCCCGGACTCGGTCGAGCCGGTGATCACCCAGCAGAAGCCTTCGCGCTCGTAGAAGGTGATCAGGGCGGGGTACAACGTCGTCTCGTAGTTCTCGAGGCCGATTTTCGGGAGATATGCCGGTGCGATTGCGCCGTTGGCGTCGATGCGCGGGAACAGGGCGGGGTACAGGTGCCAGTAGTAGGGATTGCGCGCGGTCGCGGCGCCGGCCTGGACGCGCGCCCATTCCTCCGGCTCGACGGGCTCGGCGACGATCTTCGCGCCGGCGGGGATGTGCGTGAGCATCCAGCTGCGCGCCAGGTTGCGGGTGTCGGCGCGCGAGAGCACGAGGCCGGAGTGGATGCTGTAGACGAGTCCCTGCGCGAGCAGCGCGGCCACGAGCAGCGCCGCGACGGCGCCCTGCAGGGCCCACCCGCTCCGCAGCCTCAGCCTGCCCTGCGCGGCCGGCCCACCCCCCGGCGCCGACGCGCCCCGCGGCCCGCTCCTGCCGAGCAGGCGCCCGGCCCAGCGTGCGAGCTGCCAGACGAAGAACGCGCCGAGCAGGCAGGCGATCGGGAAGATCGGCATCAGCCAGCGTCCGAAGTAGCGGCCCTCGAGCCCCATGAACGCGACGAACAGCACCGCGGCAGGGACGAGCATCCAGCCGAGGCGTCGCTGGTGGCGCCAGATCGTGAGCGCGCCGCCGAGCGCGGCGAGCGCGGGCGCCCAGCCGAGCCCCCACGTGAACGACCACAGGTAGTAGAGGAGCCCGCCCTCCTTGGGCGCGCCGAGCTTGCCCTGGGATTCGGCGGACAGCGTCGACTGGCGGACGAGTTCGCTGTGGAAGCTGTGGTAGTCGAGCAGCGCGTACGGGTTGGCGATCAGGAAGGCGAGCAGCGCGCACGCGCCGGCGATCAGGATCCCCGCGAGCGTGCGCCGGCCGGCGTTCCCTCTGTCGACGCGAGGATCGGCGCCGGGGCCGGCGGGGCGATCGGCGCCGGCGTCGAGGAAACGCGCGGCGATGGCGACGGCGAGCGGCACGACGACGATGCCGGCGGTGTACTTGGTGGCGGCTGCGAGGCCGAGCCCGACGCCGGCGATCAGGTAGTCGCGCTTTCGTCCTTTGGTGAGCACGCCGGCGCTGCCGAGCAGCGACAGCGTCGCGGGCGCGAGCGTGGGCGCGTCGTTGAGCGCGAGGTGCGCGTAGAAGACGGGCAGGAACGCGACGGCCTCGACGGCGGCGGCGAGCAGCCCGACGGCGCGGTTGAACAGCCGCGCGCCGGTGGCGTACAGCAGCCACAGCGCGGCGGTGCCGAGCAGCGCGGCGGCGACGCGCGCGAGCGTGTAGACCGCCTGCGGGTGCACGGCGAACGCGTGCACGGCCCCGGCGGCGCCCCCATACCAGAGCGCAAAAAGGAAGTGCAGGACGTACGTGTAGGCGGGCGGGTTGGCGAAGTATTCCGGGTTGAGCGTGCCCTTCTGGAACATCTCGATCGCGTGCGGGACGAAGTGGTCGGCCTCGTCGGCGTTGTACGCGTAGGGCAGCCCCTGCGCGACGCCCCACAGCCGCAGCGCGAGCCCGCCGGCGAGCACGACGGCGAGCCCCGGCCACGCCCAGCACCGCGCGCGATCCGGCCGATCGCTCACATCCGCCTGCGCGATCCGCGTGTGCGGCGACTCGGCGGCGTGCGGCGGCTCAGCAGTTGGCATACACGGCGTAGAACTGGCTGGTGTAGACGCGTTTGAAGCCGCTGAGGGGAGGCTCGTCGGGAACCTGGTCGAGCGGGTCGTCGCCGGGGTCGACGATCGCGTCGACGAACACGGCGGTGCCGAGCGGATAGACGGCGATGCTGCCCGCGCGGATGCGGTCCTCGAGCGCGTGATCGCGGTGCTCGACGTCGGAGCGCACCTCGCTGCGGGCGAGGATGTCCTTCTGCCCGACGCTGTCGAGGATCCAGCGGGCGTCGGGGATCAGCTTGTTGTCGGGCAGCGACACCAGCGGGCAGCGGCGCAGCTGCGCCTTCACGGGCGCGCTGTCGAGCGCAACTGCGAGCGCCTTGTGGAAGTCCTCGTGCTCGGCGAGCGTGAGGCGCAGGCTGGAGAGGCTGATGGTCCCGGCGGCCGAGACGCCGCCGTAGGCGACGAGGACGACCGCCCCGACGATCCACGCCTGGCGCAGCCTGGAGCCCGGCTCGAGCATCGCCCAGCCGCCGACGGTGACCGCGCAGAAGGGAAGCAGCGCGACGGCGGCGCCGAGCAGGTAGCGGTCGACGACCGAGGCGCCGACGGCGCCCTCGGCGACGTACACGCCGATCAGCAGCAGCAGCGTGGCGAGCGGCGCGAGCGCGCGGCGCGGGGCCAGCCACACGACCAGCGGCACGCCGATGAACCCGCCGAGCACGACGGCCAGATGGTCTATCCGGATGCCGTAGGTCCACAGCGAGCCCAACACGCTCGTGAATCCCTGGGTGCGTTCGAGTTCCGCGGCAAGGCCGGCTGTCGCCGAGAGCGAGTAGAGCGGATTGCCGGTGACGATCGCGTCGAGCGCGACCCACACGACTGGCGCGATCGCGGCGAGCGCGAGGTGGCGCAGGCTCCTGCGCAGCGCCTGCGATCGCGCCGCGCCGGGCGCGCGCTCGGCCTTCGTCGGCCACGAGCACCACAGCCAGTAGGCGCCGCTGAGCACCCACGCGTCGGGGCGCAGCAGGCCGGCGGCGGCGAGTGTCAGGAAGACGGGCGTGCCGCGGCGCGGGCGTTCGACCTCGAGCACGACCGCCCACACGATCAGCGCGATGTAGGAGATGTCGAGGTAGCCCTGCGCGGCGAGGTTCTCGATGAAGAAGCGGCTGAGCAGCAGCAGCGCGGCGACGAGCCCGACGACGGGGCCGAAGCACAGGCGCCCCAGCCGGTACATGCCGGCGACGGCGGCGACGAACGATGCGATCGAGCCGAGCACCATCAGCCGCGCGCCGCCTTGGCCGAAGATCGAGCAGAGCATGCCGAAGGCGATCGCGAGCGGGTGCTCGGTGGGACCGCGGTAGACCCTGAAGTCGGGCAGGTGCAGGTGCAGCAGGTCGCGGCCCCACAGCAGCGCGTAGAAGGAGTCGTAGGTGGGATAGGTGGGGAAGGCGAGGTAGCCGATCAGCGCGCCGGCGCACATCACGGCGAAGGCGATCCGCGCCCACGTCCCCGGCGGCAGCGCCCGCAGCCGGGCCAGGCGGATCGTGCCCGGGCTCTGCCGGGTGAGGGTCGCGCTTTGCATCGGGCGTCGACTTGGGACACTAACCTGATCGCCGTGAAGCTCATCATCCAGATCCCCTGTTTCAACGAGGCGGAGCAGCTGCCGCAGACGTTGGCGGACCTGCCGCGCGAGATCGACGGCTTCGACGTGGTCGAGTGGCTGGTGATCGACGACGGCTCGACGGACGCGACGGTGGAGGTGGCACGCGCGCACGGCGTCGACCACCTCGTGCGCCTGACGAACAACAAGGGACTGGCCGCGGGCTTCCAGGCGGGCATCGACACGGCGTTGAAGCTCGGCGCGGATGTGATCGTGAACACCGACGCCGACAACCAGTACTACGGCCCGGACGTGGCCCGGCTCGTGCTGCCGATCCTCGAGGGCCGCGCGGACATGGTCGTCGGCGACCGCGAGGTGAGCGGCATCGAGCACTTCTCGCCGCTGAAGAAGACGCTGCAGCGGCTCGGCTCGTGGGTGGTGCGCCAGGCCTCCTCGACCTCGGTGCCGGACACGACGTCGGGCTTTCGCGCGTACAACCGCGAGGCGGCGATCCAGATGATGGTGGTGTCGAAGTTCACGTACACGCTCGAGACGATCATCCAGGCGGGCAAGCTGCTGGTGGCGGTCGACCACGTCCCGGTGCGCACGAACCCGAAGACGCGCGAGTCGCGCCTGTTCCCGTCGATGGGCGCGTACGTGCGCCGCAACGCGGTGTCGATCTTCCGCATCTATGCCCAGTACGAGCCGCTGCGGGTGTTCTGGAGCCTGTCGCTGGTGATCGGGCTGGCCGCCGTCGGCGTGTGGATCCGCTTCGCCGTCGCGTACGCGGAAGGCAACGGCAAGGGCCACGTGCAGTCGCTGATCCTGGGTGCGGTGCTGTTCATCGCGGCGGTGGTGCTGTGGGCGCTGGGCGTGATCGGCGACCTGCTCGCCGCGCAGCGGGTGATGACCCAGCGCACGTTCGAGCGGGTGCGGCGGATCGAGCTGCAGCTGGACGTGGCGCCGTCGCACTACGAACCGGGCCAGGAGCCACGCGAGGCGGTGCGGCTGTGAGCGGCGGCGTGACCGTCTCCGAGGACGGCGTCGTCACCGGCAACACCTACGACAAGTACGGCTCGAGCAACCCGGTGGTGCGGCGGCTGATGGCGGGCTTCGAGCGCGACCTGGACGAGCTGTTCGAGCTGGCGGCGCCGACCTCGCTGCTGGATGTCGGCTGCGGCGAGGGCGTGCTGGTGCACAGGTGGGCGCAGCGGCTGGCCGACCGCGACCCGGCCGGCGCGGCGCGCGTGGTGGGCATCGACCTGGAGGAGGAGTCGATCCAGGCGGGCTGGGCCGAGCGCCAGGCGCCGAACCTCGAGTACCGCGTGATGGAGGCGGCGAACCTGCCGTTCGCGGACCACGAGTTCGACGTGGCGTGCGCGATCGAGGTCCTCGAGCACGTGCCGGACCCGGAGCACACGGTCGCGGAAATGGCGCGCTGCGCGGAGCGCCACCTGCTGGTGTCGGTGCCGCGCGAGCCGCTGTGGCGGATGCTGAACATGGCGCGCGGCGCGTACTGGCCGGCGCTGGGCAACACCCCGGGCCATCTCAACCACTGGTCCAAGCGCTCGTTCGTGGCGCTGCTCGCGCGCCACGGCAAGGTCGTGGAGGTGCGCTCGCCGTTCCCCTGGACGATGTTGCTTGTCCGCCTCTAGCAGCGGCAAGGCGGGGACGGACGGCGCGAGCACGCGCGGATCGGGCGGCGAGGAGCGGGCGCGCTCCTATGGCGCGGGAGCGCGGATCCTCTCGCTGGGGATCGCCTCGACGGGCCTCTTGACGTTCGCGTACTTCTCGATTGCGAGCCACGTGCTGGGCGAAGACTCGGCGAAGCTGCTGGACGTCCTGTGGTCGGTGATGTTCGTGATCATCTCGGTGATCTACCGGCCGATCGAACAGCTGCTCTCGCGCACGATCGCCGAACGCCGCGCGCGCGGCAGCGCGGAGCACACGCTGCGCGTGCCGATGCTGATCCAGGCGAGCTTCGCGCTGAGCTTCCTGGTGGTCGCGCTGGCGCTGCACGGCGAGCTGGTCAACCACGTGTTCGAAGGCCAGCAGGCGCTGTACGACGTGCTCGTGGTGGGCACGCTCGCGTACGCGGCCAGCTACTTCGCGCGCGGCTGGCTGGCCGGACACCAGCGCTTCGGCCTGTTCGGCGGGCTGGTGCTGATGGAGTCGACCTCGCGCATCAGCTTCGCGATCGCGGTCGCGCTGGGCATCGCCAGCGGGCAGACGGCGGTGGCGCTGGGGATCGCGGCGGCGCCGTTCGTCTCGCTGGTGGTGGTGCCGGCGGCGTTCGCGCGAGCCAGGCCCGCCCGCCCCGATCGGGCTCCGGGGGGCGAGGCGGCCGAGGCGGGCGTGACGCCGCTTGACGAAGCCCTCGGCGCGCGGGCCGGCGCGGCGGGGACGGCGATCACGGCGGACGAGGCCGACGCGGCGCTGGCGGGGCCGGGGACGGAGGGTGTGCAGGAGACCGCGGCGCACGACGAGCTGTCGCTGCGGCGGGGCGGCGGCTTCGCGGTGTGGGTGTCAAGCATCATGCTCTCCGAGCAGACGCTGCTGAACGCGTCGGTGCTGACGGTCGACGCGACCTCGCACAACGGCGTGCTGGCGGGGATCGTGTTCAACGTGCTGCTGATCGCGCGCGCGCCGCTGCAGCTGTTCCAGGCGATCCAGACCTCGCTGCTGCCGCATCTGACGGGCCTGGAGGCGACGGAGGGACACGACGCGTTCGCGCGCGCGATCCGCGTGACGATCCTCGCGATCGCGGCGTTCGCGGCGGCGGTGGCGCTCGGCCTGCTCGCGCTCGGCCCGTTCGCGCTGGAGCACGTGTTCTTCGGGCAGGTGTTCAGCTACAACCGCTTCGGCCTGGCGCTGATCGGCGTGGGCATGGGCCTGCACCTGACCTCGGGCGCGCTTAACCAGGCGGCGCTCGCGCGCGACCGCGCGCGAGCGGCCGCCGGCTGCTGGGTGTGCGCTGCGGTTGTGTTCCTGGTGTGGATGCTGGTCTCGCCGGTCGGCGAACAGCTGCTGCGCGCGGAGATCGGCTACGCGGGCGCGACGGCGCTGCTGGCGGCGCTGCTGGCGGCTCTCTACCGCCGCGGCTCGAGCGCCGGCGGGTTGGGCTCGATCGGCGCTCAGGCGGCGTCGGCCGCGTCGACGGACGCGGCGATCGCGCGGTAGGACTCGCCGGGATCCGCGGCGGAGAAGATCGCCGAGCCGGCGACGAACACGTTCGCCCCGGCCTCCAGGCAGGCGGGGGCGGTGAGCGGCTCGATGCCGCCGTCGACCTCGACGGCGACGTCGGCGCCGACGAGCGCGCGCACGCGCGGGAGCTTGTCGAGCGAGTGGGCGATGAACGCCTGCCCGCCCCAGCCGGGGTTGACGGTCATGCACAGCGCCAGGTCGATGATCCCGGTGACCTCCGCGAGCGCCCCGACGGGCGTGCCCGGGTTTATCGCGAGGCCGACGCACGCGCCGGACTCGCGGATCAGGCTGGCGGCGTGGGCGACGTGCGGCGTGGCCTCGGCGTGGAAGGTGATCGAGTCGGCGCCGGCCTTGACGAACTCGGCCGCGTGTCGCTCGGGGCGCTCGATCATCAGATGCGTCTCGAGCATCCCGCCGGCGTCGTGGACCGCGTCGGCGAGCGCCGCGACGACCAGCGGCCCGACGGTGATGGGCGGCACGAAGTGGCCGTCCATGACGTCGACGTGGATCACGCGCGCCCCGGCCTGCAGCACTTCGAGCACCTGTTCGCGCAGCCGCCCGAAGTCGGCGGAGAGAATCGACGGCGCCACCTGCACGCCGCGCAGCAGCTCACGCGCGGCGTCGCTCATGAGCCGCCGATCCGACGCCGCGCCCCGTATGAGCACGTAGGCCAAGCTGGGCAAGGACGCAGGGAGCGTGGCGTGCTTGGCACGCGAGCGACCGAGGACGCAGATCCAGCGCCGGCATACGTGCTCATACGGCCTGCAGCATGGAGTCGCCGCAGTTGTTGCACTTGAGGATCGCGGTGGAGGACATGCGCACGATCGTGGAGTGCTCGCCGCAGTTGGGGCACACGGAGGTGAGCTCGAAGCGGTGCAGGCAGTACACGCAGCGGTAGCGCCCGGGGAGGTTGGTGGGGCGCAGCCACGGCTCGCCGCAGTTGGGGCACTGCGGCCCGAGGTCGATCGCGGCCCTGGCCGGCGTCTGCGGCTCCTCCCCCATCGCTCAGCGCTTTCGCAGACGGGCGATGAAGAAGCCGGCGGTGCGATCGCGGTGGGGCAGCGTCTGCAGCATGCCCTCGGCCTCGGCGGCCGCCTGCGCACCCGCTGTGCCGGTTAGATCGTCGAGACCGAATTCGGGGTGGGAGTCCAGGAAGGCAGCGATCGGGCGCTCATTCTCAGTCGGAGAGATCGTGCACGTAGAGTAGACAAGCACGCCCCCCGGACGGAGGACGGCCGCTCCGGCGGCGAGGATCTCCGCCTGCACGCTGGCCATCTGCTCGATCGAGTCGGGCGTGACGCGCCAGCGCAGGTCGGCGCGCGCCTGCAGCGTGCCGAGCCCCGAGCACGGCGGATCGACGAGCACGCGGTCGAACACCGCGCCCTCGGGCCGCGCCAGCCTGGCGTCGGCGACCTCGACGCGGACGTTCGCGGCGTGCAGCCGCCGCGCGGTGCGCACGAGGCCGCCGGCGCGCCGCGGGTTGCGCTCGATCGCGAGCACCTCGCCGCGTCCGTGCATGAGCGCGGCGAGGTGCGTGGTCTTGCCGCCGGGGGCGGCGCACAGGTCGAGCACGCGCTCGCCGGGCGCGGGATCGAGCACGCGCGCGACGAGCATCGCCGCGCGCGACTGCGCGTGGAACGCGCCGCGCTGCCACAGCGGCGAGCCGTGCGCGTCGAACGGCTCCTCGAGCACGAGCGCCTCGGGGATGGCGGCGTCGATGTGCGTGCGCACGGGCAGCTCGTGGGCGAGCGTGGCAGCGTCGGTGACGAGCGTGTTCGCGCGCAGCGCCACCTCGCCCGGCTCGTTGTCGTACGCCAGCAGCGCGCGCGCCTGCTCGGGACCGAGCGCCTGCCACCACAGGCGCGCGATCCACTCGGGATGGGAGTGCATGACGGCGGCGTGCTCGGGCGTGTCGTCGCTCAGCCCCCCCAGCAGCGCATCTGGCCCCTCGCGCACGGCGCGGCGCAGCACGGCGTTGACGAGGCCGTGGCCGCGGCCGTGCGCCTTGGCGAGCTCGACGGCGTCGGCGACGACGGCGTAGTCGGGCGCGCCGCGCAGGTAGAGCAGCTCGTAGAGACCGAGCCGCAGCGCCGCCAGCAGCGGCGGGTCGAGCTCGGCGGCGGGGCGCTCGGCGAGCTGCTCGATCAGGTGGTCGAGCGTGCCCCGGCGCTGGACGGCGCCGTAGGCCAGGCGCATCGCCAGCGCGCGGTCGCGCGGGTCCAGCTGCGCGGCCTCGGCGGTGAGCGCGCGGTCGGCGTAGGCGCCGCGCTCGAACACGCGGCGCAGAACCGCGTACGCACAGCGGCGCGCGGGTGCGACCGTCGAAGTGGGCGGGCTGGGCACGTCGGGCATGATGGCTATCCGCTGCGGCTGAACGCGCTCGGGGCGAGAACCTCGGCGACGTCGCCCGCCAGGCGCGAGGCCTCGTCGTCGGTGAGGGTGGCCGTGGTTACGCGCACGCCGGGCGCCCCGTCGGCCAGGCGGTAGGGCGCGCCCGGCGCGAGCACCCAGCCGTGCTGCATCAGCGCGCCGATGACGGCGGCTTCCTCGGGCACGGGGATCCACACGTTCAGACCCGAGGCCCCGTGCGCCAGCACGCCCTCGCCGGCGAGGCACGCGAGCAGGCGCTCGCGCCGCCGCGTGTACGTCGCGCTCGCACGGGCGACGAGCTCGTGGACGGCGGGATCTCTCCAGAGGGCGAGCACGAGCGTCTGCAGGATGTGGCTGACCCAGCCGGGGCCGCACTGCTGGCGACCCTGCACGCGGGCGATCGTCTGCGCGTCGCCGGCGAGCACGGCCAGACGCAGGTCGGGTCCGAGCGCCTTGGCGACCGAGCGCGTGGCCGCCCAGCGCTCGGGCGTGGCGCCGGCGGCGAGCAGGCTGTGCAGCTCACTGCCGGCGACGGGCCCGAGGTGGTCGTCTTCGATCAGCAGCGTGCGCGGGTACTCGCTGAGCACGGCGCTCAGCTCCCGCGCCCGCGCGGCGTCGAGCGCGGCGCCCGTGGGGTTCTGGCCGCGCGGGGTGATGACGGCGGCGACCGCGCCCCGGGCGAGCGCGGCGCGCAGGCCGGCGGCGAGCATCCCGTGATCGTCGACGGCGACCGGCTCGAGCAGGAGGCCGTGGGCGCGAAGCAGGTCATACAGCGCGGCATAGCCGGGGTTCTCGACGGCAACGCGGTCGCCGGGGCGCAGGTGGGCCTGCAGCACCCGCTCGATCGCGTCCATGGCGCCGCTGACGATGCACAGATCCTTGTCGGGGATGTCGTCCGCGCGCAGCTGCTCGCGCGCGAGCTCGATCAGCGCGGGCAGCGCCTGCGGCTCTCCGTACAGGCGCGCGGGCAGCTCGCAGCGGCCGAGGGCGTGCGCGAGGTCGGGCAGCAGCGCCGGGTCGGGGTTGCCGCGCGAGAGATCGCGCGCACCGGGCGGCACCGGCAGCGGCGTGCGCGGTGCCCCGATCGGCGCGCCCTGGCCGATGCGCGTGCCGCGCCGCGGCTCGCTCAGCACGACGCCGCGCCGGCGCAGCTCGGCGAGACCGGCGGCGACGGTGACCGGGCTGAGCCCGAGATCCACCGCGAGGCGTCGCACCGAGGGCAGGCGCTGTCCGGGTGCGAGCGCGCCGCCGGCGACGCCCTGCTCGATGGCGCTGACGAGCTCGGCTGCGCTGCCCGCCTTGATTCGATACTGTTTCAGCTCAGTCAATAGTCTGTACTATTACAGATCTCAGAGAGGAGGCGCCCGGTGCCCCCCGAGCCCACCACCGCCCCGCCCCCGTCCGACCGCGTGCGACTGCGGCGCAAGCGCGAACGCGGCAGCTACGACCGTGCTGTGATCGACGCGATCCTCGACGAGGCGCTGATCGCGCATCTGGGCATCGTCGACGAGCAGGGCCAGCCGTTCGTGATCCCGACGCTGCACGCCCGCAGCGGCGACGTCGTCTACTGCCATGGCTCGAGCGCGAGCCGCACGCTGCGCGCGCTCGCGGCGGGTGCGCCGGCGTGCCTGACGGTGTCGCTGATCGACGGGCTGGTGCTCGCGCGCGCGGCGATGCACCACTCGGCCAACTACCGCTCGGCGATGCTGCTCGGCCGCGCGAGGCTCGTTGAGGATCCTGAGGAGAAGCACGCTGCGCTGCGGGCGGTGGTCGAGCACATCGTGCCGGGCCGCTGGGATGACGTGCGCGTGCCCAGCGAGAACGAGCTCGCCGCCACCGCGGTGCTGGCGCTGGCGATCGACGAGGCCTCGGCGAAGGTTCGCAGCGGCGGGCCGATGGACGACGAGGCGGACCACGCGCTGGCGGCGTGGGCGGGCGTGATCCCGCTGACGAGCCAGGCGCATACACCGGAACCGGACCCGCGGCTGCGCGCGGGCATCGCCACGCCGCCATATGCGACGAACTACCGGCGTCCCGCCAGCCCGCCCGCCTGACTGGCTGTGCCCCGGCGTGCGCCCGTCAGGACGTGGCCCCGAACGGGGTGTGACCGCGCAGGTAGGCGGAGGCGTCCATCGCGCGCCCGCCGGGCGGCTGGACGACCAGTAGCTCGAGCACACCGGGGCTGCAGTCGAGCAGCAGACGGCCGTCGTGCTCGCGCGGGCCGAGCCCGTCCTGCAAGCTTGAGCCGGCGGGCCCCGCCTGCCCCTCCGGCGCGTCGTCGTCGAGCAGCGCGGCTCGATGCACCCCGAGCAGGGTGCCGTCGGCGAGCGCGACGCGGGCGCCGATATGCGGTTGCAGCGCGCGCACGACGCGCTCGAGCTCGACGGCGGGCCGCGCGGGGTCGAGCAGGCGATCGGCGGCGGTGAGCTTCTCGGCATAGGTGACGCCGTCCTGCGGCTGCTCGACGAACGGCGGCGACTCGTCGAGCGCGAGCACCAGCAGATCCCCGCCGAGCGTCTGCAGGCGCTCGGCGAGCGAGCCGTAGCTGTCGTCGGGACGTATCGGCTCGACGCCGGCGAGGCACACGGGGCCGCTGTCCAGGCCGGCGGTCAGGCGCATGATCGAGACGCCGGTGCGCTCGTCGCCGGCCATGATCGCCCGCTCGATCGGCGCCGCTCCGCGCCAGCGCGGCAAGAGCGACGGATGGACGTTGAGGATCTCGTGCTCGGAGAGCAGCGGCTCCTTGATCAGCGCGCCGAACGCGCACACGACCACGGCGCGCGGGCGGGCCTGGGAGATCGTCGCCCGGGGCTCGGGGTCGTTGACGTTCTGCGGCTGCTCGAGCGGGATCCCGAGGGCGCGCGCAGTGGCTGCGACGGGCGGCGATGTCAGGCGCCTGCCGCGACCGCTGGGGCGATCGGGCCGCGTGATCACGAGCGCGGGGCGGTTGGCGTCGCTGCGCGCGAGCCGCTCGAGCACCGCGGCGGCGAACTCGGAGGTGCCGATGAAGACGGTGCTCAAGGCGCTGCCCGCCGCCCGCGCTAGGCGGCGCCGGAGGGCCGCTCGGCGGCGGGCGTCTGCGCTTCGCGCATGGCGCGCATCGCCTCCTTGCGCGCCTCGCGAGAGATGCGATCGAGCACGAGCACGCCGTTGAGGTGGTCGATCTCGTGCTGGATGATGCGGGCCTCGAGCCCCTCGGCCTCGAGCTCGCGCTCCTGCCCGTGCTCATCCTGCGCGCGCACGCGCAGGCTCACGTGGCGCTCGACCTCGACGTGCACGCCGGGCAGGCTCAGGCATCCCTCCTCGCCCGGCTCGAGCTCCTCGCTCGTCCACTCGAGCACGGGGTTGATCAGCGCGGTGATCGGGTCGTCGACGTAGGCGCGGAAGACGAGCACGCGGTGCAGCACCCCGAGTTGGGTGGCGGCGAGCCCGACCCCGAGCGCGTCGTGCATCAGCTCGCCCATCTGCGCGACCTCCGCCCTCAGCTCCTCGTCGAAGCGCTCGACCGGCAGCGCGGTGGCGCGCAGCACGGGGTCGCCGAACTTGCGCACGTGGCGCAGCGCCGCGTCGCGGCGCAGCCGCGTCTCCTCGTCGAGCTCGTCGGCCTCGGGCGCGTCCTGCTCGCGCTCGACCTCGACGTCGTCGACCTCCGAGCTCGGCGTCGGAAACTCGAGCGAGCCGTCCTCTTCGGCTGTGCGGTCCTCTGTGGCCATCGCCTGTGAGTTTATGAGCAGCGGCACGATCCGTGTCGATTTTTGCCGCAAACCGGCCGCCGATGGGCGCTCGCGCCGGTGCTCGCGAGGGCGCGCGCTGAAACAAACGCGCCAGGTGTACCGCGCACGGCCCAGATCGATCACAATTCAGGATCGATGCGGAGGGACGCACCCCACGGATGGGCCTTGGCGCCGATCGCGGTCACGCTTGGCCTCGCCCTGCTGTGGGCGCAGCCGGTGGCGGCGCGTACCGTCTCCAGACTGCCACGCTCGGACTACAGCGTGCGCTCGGCGTGCGCGGTGCCGGCGGCCGAGCGCGCAGCGTGCCTGGCGCTGCAGCTCGTGCCGGCGACGGCGGAAGCGCGCGCTCACACCCACCCAATCGGCGTCGCGAGCGCCCCCCTGCTCACGCCCACGACGGCGCCATCCCCCGCCGCGGGCGACTTCGGCGTGCGACCGCAGGACCTGCACAGCGCCTACCAGCTGCCGACGAGCTCGCCGTCAACCCAGACGATCGCGCTGGTGGACGCCTACAACGACCCGAGCGCGGAAGCCGACCTGGCGACCTACTCCAAAGAATTCGGTCTCCCCGAATGCACCGGCGCGAGCGGATGCTTCAAACAGGTCAACCAGAACGGCAAAAGCGGCAACCCTCCGTTCCCCACGAGCACGGCCGAACTGGAAGCGTGGCGCAAGGGCTCGAAATTCGAACGCGAAGAAGCCGCGGAAGCGATCGGCTGGGCGGTCGAGATCTCACTCGACATCGAGACCGCGCACGCCGTCTGCCAGAACTGCCACATCGCGCTCGTCGAGGCCGACTCGCCGGAATACGTGAACCTCGAGGCCGCCGAGAACGCGGCCGTGACGCTCGGCGCCACCGAGGTCTCGAACTCGTGGGCCGGCCCGGAATGCGCCGGAGGCTGCATCGGCGACAGCTCGGCCTTCGACCATCCCGGCGTCGTGATCGCCGCGGCGGCGGGCGACAACGGCTACCTCAACTGGCTGGAAAAGTCTCGCTCGCCGTACGCCGACTTCCCGGCCTCCTCGCCGCAGGTGGTGGCGGTCGGCGGCACGCGGCTGAAGCTGGGCCCGGAAGGGGAATGGAGCGGCGAGACGGTGTGGAACGACGGCGGCGAGAGCGGCGGCGTCAAGGACGGGCACGGCGCCGGCGGCGGCGGCTGCAGCGTCCAGTTCGAAGCGCCGCCGTGGCAGCAGGACGTCGCCGACTGGTCATTGGTGGGCTGCGGCGACAAGCGCGCGGTCGCCGACGTCTCCGCGGACGCGGACCCGTACACGGGCGTGGCGGTCTACGACTCGGGCCCTGGGCGCGAATGCGAAGCGGTCCACGGAGTGCACTGGTGCACATACGGCGGCACGAGCGTCGCGACACCGCTGATCGCCGCCACGTTCGCGGTCGCCGGTGGAGCCAACGGCGTCGAATATCCGGCGAGGACCCTGTATGAAAACGCAGCGAAATCGCCGGGATCCCTGCACGACGTGACGGAAGGCTCCAACGGCGAATGCCTGACGCCGTTCGACGAAGAAACCGGCCTGCCGAGCTGCACCTCGAGCGAAGAGGGCAAAACGAGCTGCGCCTCGAAGGCCATCTGCCTGGCGCGCACGGGCTATGACGGACCGACGGGGGTCGGCACACCCGACGGCGCGAGCGCGTTCGCGCCAGCGCCGAGCGCCCCGACGGTGGTCACCGGCGCCGCGTCGACGATCACGCAGAGCTCGGCGACGCTGCACGCGAGCGTGAACCCCAATGGCCACGAGGTCAGCGACTGCGAGCTGGAATACGGCACGAGCGCCGCCGATGAAGCGAGCGCGCCGTGCTCGCCGCCGCCCGGCGCGGGCACGAGCCCGGTCGCAGTATCGGCGCCGGCCAGCGGCCTGAGCGCCGACACCACATACCACTTCCGCATCTCCGCGACGAACACGGGCGGCACGAGCAAGGGCAGCGAACAGACGTTCACGACGCTGCCCGAACGGCCGACGGTGACGACGGGCGAGGTCACCGAACTGTCTTCGAGCTCGGCGACGTTGAACGCGGAAGTCGACCCCAACGGCGGGAAAGTCAGCGAATGCACCTTCGAATACGGAGCGAGCAGCGTCAGCGAAAAGAGCGCGCCATGCTCCGCGCTCCCCGGTGCAGGCACGAAGGCGGTCGCGGTATCGGCGCCTGTCAGCGGCCTGAGCGCGAACACGACCTACCGCTTCCGCATCTCCGCGACCAACGCCGGCGGCACGAGCAAGGGCGGCGAACAGACATTCCAGACGTTGAGCTCGCCGACGGTGGTGACGGGCGCGGCGTCGGCGGTCAGCCAGACCACGGCCACGCTGGAAGCGACGGTGAACCCCAACGGCGGGAAAGTCAATGAGTGCACCTTCGAATACGGCACGGACGCTGTCGACGAATCAAGCGCACCGTGCTCTACTCCGCCCGGCTCGGGTACGATCCCGGTCGCGGTATCCGCGCCGATCAGCGGCCTGAAACCGAACACGACGTACCGCTTTCGCATCTCCGCCAGCAACGAAGGCGGCCCCGACGCAGGCAGCGAACAGACATTCCAAACGCTACCCGAACCGCCTACCGTGACGCCTGGCGTCCCAGCGTCGATCACACAGAACGGAGCGACGCTGAACGCGACTGTGAACCCGGAGGGCGTGCAGGTGAGCAGCTGCAGGTTCGAATATGGAACGACGACGGAACCCTACGAATCGAGCGCACTATGCGGCTCGCTGCCGGAGCCCGGAGACAGCCCTGTGGCGGTGTCCGCGTCGCTAACCGGCCTTACCTCGGGGACCGTCTATCACTTCCGCATCGTCGCGGAAAACACGGGTGGAAAGAGCGTGGGCCGCGATCAGACGTTGACGACGCTGCTGCCAACGACGCTGTCACCGCAGATCCCGGGTGAACAGGGCATATCGGCCACGCCGGGCAGCCAGGGAGTCGCGTCGTCTCACGAACACAAGCCGCCGCTCGTCCCGGATGCCGGGCTCGCGAGCACCTCCCTGACGGAGAGCGGCTCGGGCACGGTCACCGTCGAGGTCAGCTGCCCGGCCGCGGAGACCGACTGCGCCGGCACGGTGACCTTGCGAACGCTGGGCCCCGTCAGCATCAGCGCAAGCGCTCACCAGCCCAACAAGCCGAAGGCGACGATCCTCACTCTGTCCATCGGCTCCTTCCAGGTCGCGGGCGGCCGGGTGACGAAGCTGAACCTGCATCTGTCGGCCAAGGCGCGCAGGCTGCTCGCACCCCCACACGCGCGTCTGCTGCGAGCGCGGGCGACGATCTTCGCGCGTGACTCCGCGGGAAACACACACACCGCGCAGTCCCTGGTCACGATCCGCGCGTACAGGGCCTCGAGCAGCCGCAGGGCCTGAAATCCCGCCCGACCTGGCGGAGTTCTTCTAGAGACGAGCGCTGCGCTCGATGAGCACGACGGTGTCGTCCTGCTTACGTCCGGGAGTCACGAGCGCAAGCTCGACCTCCAGACGACCGTGATCGCGCAGCAGCTTGCGCCCTGCCGGGTCGAGCTTGATCCGTGCCGTCGCCGTCTTGCCATGGAGAATCGAGAGGATCGCGCTCGTCCCGATCGTGACCGTGCGGAGTGTCCGCTTGCCTTTGACGCGGACGGCCGTCTTCACCCGCAGCGTCAGTTTCGCGCGACAGCTTTCTGTTCCGGTGCAGTCGACCTTCACGAGTGCGTCCATGTCGCGCGACACCGTGATGCGCTTGCCCGCCAGCGACAGCGTCGAGTCCGGCGGCGGTGACGACGAACCCCCGAGACCTCCGGAGAGCTTCGTACCGGATGTCGGTTCGGCGGATGCGGAGCCGGGCGGAGCTGTCGGCGGGCCGCCCGGCTTCAGCGCCTCGTCGATGCCCGGCGTGAGATTGGGCGCGGTGGCCTGCACGAGTTCCGCTTCCGCTTCGGAGGTCTTCCCGTTGTAGTACGCCACTTCGAAGCCGCCCGCCTCGAATCCGACTTTGTAGCCGCCGCTCGGAAGGCCGCGGATCGTGTAGGCGCCGCTCGCTTCGCTGATCCCGCACCCGGGCGCTTCGACCTGACCTTTGGCGTTGGTACGCAGCGCGCAAGCGACCGCTTCATTCACCGGAGCACCGGTCGCGGCACTGGTGAGGACACCCGCGATTTCCGCGCCCGGCGAAAGCTTTGCGTCGATGTTGGGGGTCGTCTTTTCGGCTGCGACAGGCACGGTGGTCGCTTCGCTGAGCTCGTACTTGCCTTCGTAGAGCTGTGCGATGTAGTTCAGCTTGCTGGGCGGTAGGGCGAGGAACTCAACGTAGAAGCTTTCGGGATGAAGGCGCGCGACTTCGTATTCCCCCGTAGCGCCCGTCGTTGCGCAACCGAAAGTGTGTTCGTATTCGCTTTCTTCTTCGCCGAGCAGTTCGAAATTGGTCGTGATCGCGCATACCTCGATCCCCTGCACCGGCGCATGCGACCCGCCGGCTTCGGTCACCGTGCCCGAGATCCCCCCGAGCGCTTCGGCAGCCTCCGCGCTCGGCACGAGAACGAGTAGCAGGACGCCAAGCGCGACCGCGCCGAGCAGCGAGACCCCGAGATTGCGGTCACAAAGCCGCGGGGCCCGCGGCGACCGCCGGCCACATGCTGCGATGAAAGGTCCCGTGACTCAGCCCTAGCCGTGTTTCGCCTTGGCCGCACGCAACGTCCCAACCACCTCTCCGGTGTGCGTCATGCCTGTGGCATTGTGAGCCGCGATCGTCACCCGCACGTGAAGCGTGTGCGAGCGAGCGAGCAGGACCCGCGCCTTCGAGGAGAGATGCAGCATGATCGTCTTCACCTGGCCTCCGGCAACGGTGAACGACCCCGTCGCAAGTGTCAGAATCGCCGGCTTGGCCTTTGCGGCGACTACGGCGTCCAGCGTGCGCAACGTCACCGTGCCCGTGCAGCTGGTCACCCCGGCTGGGCAGCTCACCTTGACGCTCACCTCGCCCGACGCGCTGGCCTGCAGGGATGCGCTCGCGATTGCGGCATCGGGAGAGCCTTCTTTGAAGGCGAGCGCTCCGCCTCTCGCGGCTTCTTCTTCCTGGTGCTTTTTGACAGCGGCGGCTTCTGCTTCGTGCTGCGTGTTCGCCGCAGCCCTGGCGGTTTCTTCGGCCACTAGTTTGGCGTGTTCTTCCCCAAGTTTCCTGATCGCTTCTTCGTGCTGCCGTTCTTCTTCCTTTATCTTGGTCGCTTCCTCTTCTTCTTCGAGTTTCTTCTTGGCCGCTTCTTCTTCCTTCTTCCTGGCTTCTTCTTCGGCTTTTTTCTGTGCGAGCGTTTCGACGGTCAGCGTCGCTGCGGCGGTCGGCGCTTCACCAGCACCGTTCCTGAACACCGCCCGGTATTCGTCGCCGCTCTGCGCGCCGGTGGCGTCTTCGACTTTCAGCGTGTTCGTCGTGACCCCTTGATCGGTCGTGTCGTTTTCGAAGGCGCCGCCACTCTTCTTGACCTGCCACTGCACCGACGACGCACCGGTTGCGGCGGCTTTGAAGGTCGCGCTGCTGCCTTCCGTGACCTTCGTCGATGCCGGACTTTCCGTCACCACGGGCTTGGTTTCGACAGTGCCAGTGACGGTCTCGGTGCCCCCGCCGCTCTCTTTGTAGCTGACCCGCATCTCCTGGGAGGTCGCTTTGCAGCCTGCGGCGAAGGCGATCGGTATGTCCGCTCCGTGTTCGGGCGCGTTGGCGAAGACTCCGGAGAGGCTGCCTGTCGTGGAGACGAACGTGTAGGTCTGCCCGGTGGTGAGTTCCGGGCAGGACTTTCCTTCCGCCGGCGGGCCGACTTCCACGCCGATCGTGGCGTTTGCCAGATCGACCGCGCCTGTCGAGGAGATCTGCGAGTAGTCGAGGTAGGGCACCGTTTCTTTCCCAGCGACCTGGAAGGTCACCCTGCTGGCAGAGTCGAGCGTCACGCTCGGGGCTTCAAAGCCGCCGGTGGGCTCCAATCCGGTCCCGACGTCGAGTTCGGCGCCACTGGTCGTCAGCGGCCCAAGTTCGCCGCTTCCGAAGAAGAAGACGTGGCTCAGTTCAACAGATTCCCCGTCTTCGGCGTTCAGTTCGCCCAAGAAGCCGACGGTCCCATTTTCGTAGCCCGTGCGAGTCGTATCCGCCCCGTCGAGCTTCACAGGCCCAACCTCGGTTTCGTTGACCAGATAGAAGGCTGGCTTTTTGCTGAGTTCGACAGTCATGGGATGGGAGCCGCTCACCGCGCCTTCCAGCCACAGGCCGCTGAGATCCTCACCGGTGCCGCGACCCGAGACGCTCCAGGTCTGAGCTTCGGTGAGTTCGAAGGGCAGTTCCAGGAAGTCGAGCGCGGGATCGTCCGGGGAACCTGTCGGCGAGGCGGTGAGGCCGCCTTTACCGATCGCCAGCGATTCTCCGCCCATGAGGTACTCATCGCCGTCGTCGATCCGCATCGATTCGGTGCTCAGCCCAACGAGGTCGTTGTAGCTGAAATAGCATGGGTTTTCGCCCGTTTCGTCTTCGCACCCCTCACTGGTCAAATGAGGGAACGTCAGCGTTTCGGCCTTTTTGCTCGCTTTCGGTGCGGTATCGCCTGCCCAGTTCAGGCCTTCCGACCAGGCTTCCGTGGTGGTGGACTCGCCGGTCCAGGCGAATGAAGTAGCGAGCGCACTCGGCGCCAGGGCCAAGCAGAAGCCGGCCACGACGATGGCGATGATTGCCAGGAGCCTCCTCCCGCCGGTGCGCACGCGATTGCCCTCTTCAGCCTCCGACCCTCCGTTGGTCCTCACCGATCACCCTCCCTGTGCTGGTCGTCGAATCGCGCGAAGATACCAGATGTCGGAAAGCGGGCGCAAGCACTGGTGCCTGGTCTGCACCCACACAGATGCGCTGTAAAGCGTCCTGCTACTGCGGATCGACGTCGACGCTGAAGTTCACCCCAGCGTGGGCGCGGTTTCCGGCAACCATCTGCACCGCCTCACCAACCGCCTGCACCGCCGGGCGGCGCTCGCGCGCCTTCACCATCACGACCGAGCGCTCGCGTCCGCGCAGGCGAAACAGCGTGGCGGGACCGAGCACGGCCGTTCCCTCGCCTGCGAGAGCCCCGTTCGCGGCGCCGGCGAACTGCTCGGTGAGCGACTGGCGCACCGCGACGGCAGCTGCGCGCGCGTTCTCCGCGACCTCCGCGGAGCAGACGATCCTGATCAGGTGTGAGAACGGCGGGTAGCTGAGCGCCCGGCGGCGCTCCAGCTCGCCGGCGATGAAGCCGTCGCTGTCGTGCGCGGCCGCATGCACGATCGCGCGCGCTTCGGGCGCGATCGTCTGAACGAGCACGCGTCCGTGCCCGCCGCGCCCGGCGCGCCCGGCGAGCTGGGCGATCAGCGCGAACGTCCGCTCCTCCGCGCGAAAGTCGGGGAAGCGCAGGGTCGCATCCGCGTCGAGCACGACGCCGACGCTCACGTCGGGGAAGTCGTGGCCCTTGGCGACCATCTGAGTGCCGATCAGCACCCCGCACTCGGCCGTCTCGAACTGGCGCAGGATCGCGCCCACGCCGCCGTCTGGGCTGTCGGCGACCACGTCGGCGTCGAGACGGAACACCGGGAAGCGGCCGTCGTCGAAGACGTGTGCCAGCTCGTGCGCCAAGCGCTCGGTGCCGGCACCGTGGCGCGCGACGGCGCTCGACGAGCAGTCACAGCAGCGCGCGGGCACCCGCTCGCGGTGCCCGCAGTGGTGGCAGGCGAGGTAGCCGCCGGCGCGGTGGAGCACGAGCGCGACGTCGCACTCCGGGCAACTCCACACGCGCCCGCACGAGCGGCAGGAGAGGAAGTTCGACCAGCCGCGACGGTTGAGCAGCACGATCGCCTTCCCCCGTTCGGCGCGGACCTCCGCGAGCGCCTGCGCGGTCAGCGGATGCAGCCCCTGGGTCTCCCCGCGCATGTCCAGAACCTGCACGGCGGGCAGCGGGCGCCCGTCCACCCGTCGCGGCAGCACGCTCACGGGCAGGCGCTGAACGCTCTCCGGGCGCGGCGTCGCGCTGCCCAGCAGCAGCACCGCACCGCAGCGCTCGGCGCGCTCGGCGGCGACGTCGCGTGCGTCGTAGCGGGGGTCGCCCTCGTGCTTGTAGGAGGAGTCGTGCTCCTCGTCGACGACGATCAGGCCGAGATCCTCGATCGGCGCGAACACCGCCGAGCGTGGACCCACGCACACCCTCGCCTCCCCCCCGCGCAGGCGACGCCACTCGGCGTAGCGCTGGCCGGGAGTCAGCCGCGAGTGCAGCACCGCGACGGTGTCGCCGAAGCGTTCGATGAAGCGCCCGACGATCTGCGGCGTGAGCGCGATCTCCGGCACGAGCACGATCGCGCCGCGGCCCTGCGCGAGCGCCGCGTCGGCGGCGCGCAGGTACACCTCGGTCTTGCCCGACCCGGTCACGCCGTGCAGCAGGCGCTGCTCGGCGCGACGCTCGCCCAGCGCGGCGATCACGGGCGCGAGCGCCACCTGCTGATCGAGCGTCAGCTCGGGCGCGTGCGGGCTGCGCGCCCCGACGGGCAGGTGCTGGGGACGGGCCACCGCGCGGCGCTTGCGCCCGCTCAGCCTCCGCGCGGCTCCCGGCGGCAGCACCAGGCCGAGGGCACGCGCGATCGTGGAGCAGTACTCGGCGGCGATCCATTCGGCCAGCGCGACCAGGTCGGCGGGCAGGGTGGGCGGGCCATCGTCCAGCGCGCGCAACGGCGCCAGGAGCTTGCCCTCGGGGACCTCGCTGCTGTCGGCCAGGCCGACGACCACGCCGAGCACCTGCCGGCGCCCGAACGGCACCACGAGCGTCGATCCGACCTCGACGGCGCCTCTCAGCGCCTCCGGCAGCCTGTAGTCGAACGGCCCGCGCAGCGCGCGGGCCGTCGTCATCGGCTCGACCTGGGCGATCGTCGCTGCCGCGCCGACTTCGGCCGCCGGAACGTCGATCTGGGCGATGCTCCCCACCGCCCTGACACTAGAGGACCGACAGGCGGCCTCCGAGCCGCCGCCGCTCAGAGGCCGGCGGCGGTGCGCAGCGCGGCGGCCTTGTCGGTCTTCTCCCAGGTGAAGTCGTGGTCGTCGCGGCCGAAGTGGCCGTACGCGGCGGTCTTCTGGTAGATCGGGCGGTGCAGTTTGAGCTCCTCGCGGAAGGACCCGGGGCGCAGGTCGAACACCTGGTCGACCGCGCGCGCGATCTGCCCGCGGCTGACGCCGTCCTTCTCGGTGCCGAACGTCTCGACCATCACCGACACGGGGTGCGCGACGCCGATCGCGTATGCGACCTGCACCTCGGCGCGTTCGGCCAGACCGGCCGCGACGATGTTCTTGGCCACCCAGCGCGCCGCGTAGGCGGCCGAGCGGTCGACCTTGGACGGGTCCTTGCCGGAGAACGCGCCGCCACCGTGACGGGCCATGCCACCGTAGGTGTCGACGATGATCTTGCGCCCGGTCAGCCCGCAGTCGCCCACCGGCCCGCCGATCACGAAGCGCCCCGTCGGGTTGACGAGGAAGTTCCTGCGCAGCTTCTGTGCGTCGTAGAGCTCGCCCGGCAGGATCGGCTCGACGACGTGCTCCCAGAGATCGTCTGGGATCAGCGCCTCGGCGCCCTCCGCGTGCTGGGTTGAGATCAGGAGCTTTTCGATCTCGACCGGCTTGCCGTCCTGGTAGCGCACGCTGACCTGGGTCTTGCCGTCGGGGCGCAGGTAGTGCAGCGTGTCCGCCTTGCGGACGGCCGCCAGGCGCTCGGCGAGGCGGTGCGCGAGCGAGATCGGCAGCGGCATCAGCGTGTCGGTCTCGTTCGTGGCGTAGCCGAACATCATCCCCTGGTCGCCGGCTCCGGCGACGTCGAGCTCGTCCTCGTCGTTGACGTCCGTGCGCGCCTCGTAGGCCTTGTCGACGCCCTGCGCGATGTCAGGCGACTGCTTGTCGATCGCGTTGAGCACGGCGCACGAGTCCGCCGAGAAGCCGAGGTCGGCGTCGGTGTAGCCGATCTTGCGGATCGTCTCGCGCGCGATCTCCTGGATGTCGACGTAGGTCTCGGTCGAGATCTCCCCCGAGACGACGACCAGGCCCGTGTTGACCAGCGTCTCGCAGGCCACGCGGCCGTACGGTTCGTCGGCGAGGACCGCGTCGAGCACGCCGTCGGAGATCTGGTCGGCGATCTTGTCCGGGTGGCCCTCCGTGACCGACTCGGAGGTGAACAGGAATTCGTTGTCGGAAAGCTCAGTCATGTCTTGCGGGATCAGCTCCGGTGGTCGTGGGCGGGCCGCGTGAGAGGATCACCGGCCGGCGGGGTTGACGAAGGGCGCAGAAGTCTATGCGGCGCGGGCGCGCCCGCGCTGGCCGCGCTCGACGAAGTCGATGATCAGCGGCACGCCATCCATCCCGTAGCGGGCGCGCAGGCGGTTCTCCAGGAAGTACGCGTAGTCGCGCGTGACGCGCGCCCGTGAGTTGACCTGGATCGCAAAGCGCGGCGGGCGCTCGCCGATCTGGGCCATGTAGATCAGCTTCAGGCGATGCCCGCCCGAGCCGCGACGCGTACCGACGGGCGGCTGGCGCGCCTGGACGGCCTCCGCGAGGAAGCGGTTGAGCTCGGGGGTGGGGATCCGCCCGCTGACGCGGTCGCCGAGCGTGATCGCCTCGGTCAGCAGGCGCGCGACGTGGCGCCCGGTCTTGGCGCTCACCGTCAGCACCCGCGGGCGCAGGCGCAGCTTTTCGGCGACGCGCGCGCGCTCGTGCTCGAGGTCGATCCCGGTTCCCTCGGCATCCTCCCCGCGCTCCTGCGTGTCCCACTTGTTGAGCACGATCGCCGTCGCGCACCCCGTCTTCATCGCCAGCTCGGCGATGCGCAGATCCTGCGCGGTGACGCCGTCGCCGGCGTCGCAGACGACGAGCGCGACGTCCGCGCGCTCGGCGGCGCGCCGCGAGCGCAGGGAGGTGTAGTACTCGACCGAGTCGGCGACCTTCGCCTGGCGGCGGATGCCGGCGGTGTCGACGAGGATCAGCTTGCGATCGCCGACCAGCAGCGGCGTGTCGATCGCGTCGCGCGTCGTGCCGGCGACGTCCGAGACGATCACCCGCTCCTCGCCGAGGAAGCGGTTGACCAGCGAGGACTTGCCGACGTTCGGCCTGCCGATGACGGCGAGGCGCACGGTGTCGTCCTCGGGCTCGGAGTCGCCGGCCGGCAGCAGCGTCACGATCGCGTCGAGCAGATCGCCCGTGCCGAGGCCCTGAGCCGCCGAGACAGGCAGCGGCTCGCCCAGGCCGAGGCGGTTGAACTCGGCCGCGAGCGGCATGTCGGCGACCCCGTCGCACTTGTTCGCGGCGACGATCGTCGGCAGCGGCGCGCGGCGCAGCAGGTCGGCCATCTCCTCATCGCCCGCGCGCACGCCGGCGCGCGCGTCGACGACCAGCACCGCCACCTCCGCCTCGGCGATCCCCGCGCGCGCCTGCTCGCGGATCGAGCCCGCGAGCGGATCCTCGTCGGCGAAGTCCACGCCGCCCGTGTCGATCAGCGTGAAGCGGCGCCCGTTCCACTCGCAGTCGAGATCCTTGCGGTCGCGCGTGACCCCCGGGCGCTCGTGGACGACCGCCTCGCGGGTGCCCGTGAGGCGGTTGATCAGCGAGGACTTCCCCACGTTTGGATAGCCGACGACGGCGACCTTCATCGAGCCAGTATGCCTACTGTGCCCGCGCGAGCTCGGCGATCCGCCGTACGACCTCATCGACGTCCAGGCCCGTCGTGTCGAGCGCGACCGCGTCCGGGGCGGCCTGCAGCGGGCTGTGCGCCCGCGTGACGTCCCGCTCGTCGCGCATCGTCTGCTCGGCGAGCACCGTCGCGACGTCGGCGCCGATTTCGGCCGCGCGCCTGCGCGCGCGCTCGCGCGGGTCGGCGGTGAGGAAGATCTTCAGCTCGGCGTCGGGCGCGACGACCGTGCCGATGTCGCGTCCCTCGGCCACCCAATCCCCACGGCCGATCAGCTCGCGCTGCTTGGCGACGAGCGCCTCGCGCACCGCCGGGTCGGCGGCGACGACCGAGGCCGCCTCGGCGACCGCGGGGGCGCGGATCTCCTGGCTGACGTCGCGCCCGTCGAGCAGCACCCGGGAGGTGGCTCGCGGCGAGGCCTGCGACGGAGCGCCCGGCGAGACCTCCTGCGGAGCACCCGATGCGGTCGGCGCCGGCGCGTCGGCGAACTCGATCGAGAGCGCGCCGGCCAGCTGTCCCAGCGCGCCGGGACGCTCTGGCAGCGCTCCCCCGCCCCGCTCGAGCGCCGCGAGCGCCACACAGCGGTACATCGCGCCGCTGTCGAGGTAGGTGAAGCCGAGCTCGCGCGCGAGCGCGCGAGCGACGGTCGACTTGCCCGCCCCGGCGGGACCGTCGATCGCTACGAGCACAGGCTCGCGAGATCGTCGACGAACCCCGGGTAGGACACGGCGGCAGCGTCCATCCCGATCACCTCGACGCCCTCACGCGAGGCGAGCCCGGCGACAGCGCCCAACATCGCCAGGCGATGGTCGCCGCAGGCGTCGATCGTGCCGCCGCGCAGCCCGCCGGTGCCGCGCACGGCGAAGCCGTCGTCGGTGGCCTCGATCTCCGCGCCCAGGCCGCGCAGGCCCGCGACGACGCTGGCGATGCGGTCGGACTCCTTCACGCGCAGCTCCTGCGCGCCGCGCACGAGCGTCTCGCCCTCGGCGAAGCAGCCGAGCAGCGCCACCAGCGGCAGCTCGTCGATCGCCAGCGGCACCTCGTCGGGCTCCACGACGGTGCCCTCGAGCGCGCCGTGCGCGACGTCGAGGTCGCTGACGGGCTCCTGCGCCTCCAGCTCGCCGGCCTCGCCCTCCAGGTCGCCGAGCACGATCCCGCGCATGCGGCGCACGATCCGCAGGAAGCCGGTGCGCGTCCAGTTGACGCCGACGTCGCCGATCAACAGGCGCGAGCCGGGGACGAGCACGCCGGCGGCCACGAGAAACGCTGCGGAGCTCGGGTCGCCGGGCACGGTCACGCTGTCAAGCAGCAGCTCGTCGGCGTTGCCGACCGTCACATGCAGGCCGTTGCGATGAATCGGGACGCCCGCGCGCAGCAGCATCCGCTCGGTGTGATCGCGACTGCGCGCGGGCTCGCCGACGGTCGTCGCGCCGTCGGCGGTCAGCGCGGCGAGCAGGATGCACGACTTGACCTGGGCGCTGGCGACGGGCAGCTCGCAGGAGATCGAGCGCAGGCGCGCGCCGCGGATGTGCAGCGGCGCGAAGCGCCCCTCGCGGGCCTCCAGGTCGGCGCCCATCTGGCGGAGCGGCTCGGCGATCCGGTCGACGGGGCGCCGGCGGATCGACTCGTCGCCGTCGAGCGTGAACGACCGTCCCTCCTGCGCGGCCAGCCAGCCCGGCAGCAGCCGCAGCAGCGTGCCCGCGTTGCCGACGTCGATCGTCGCCTCCGGCTCGCGCGCGTCGCGCAGGCCCGTGCCGCGCACGACGAGATCCTCGCCGTGCACCTCCACCAGCGCTCCCAGCGCGCGTATCGCGTCGAGCGTCGAGTCCGTGTCGGCGGCGTGCAGGTAGCGCTCGATGCGCACCGGCTCGGAGGCCATCGCCCCGAGCAGCGCGGCGCGGTGGGAGATCGACTTGTCGGCCGGCGCGCGAAGCTCACCGGAAAGACCCTTCGCGGGCTCGAAGCGCATGTTCATCGCGTGCCCCTCATGCTCGCACGACGGGGAAGCCGAGGTCGGCGATCAGCTCCCGGGCCCGTCCCGCCTGCTCGTCGCCCGCGATCCACAGCGCGACCACGCCCTGCCGGTTGTCCTGCGAGGGCGAGAGGACCATGTCGACGATGTTCACGCCGGCGCCGCCGAGCGCGAGCGCGATCTCGGCGATCACCCCCGGCCGGTTGGGCACCGACGCGCGCAGCTCGTGCACGGCGCCTCCGACGAGGTCCGCGCCGAGCAGCTTCTCGCGCTCGGCGCGCGCGCGCTCGTTCCACGCGCCGACCGCCCCCGCATCGCCCGCGCTCAGCCACGCGCGCACCTCGTCCAGGCGCCCGGCGAGCTCGTCGATGCCGGCGATCAGCGCATCGCGGTTGGACATGTAGATGTCGGTCCAGATCGCGCTGTTGGCGCCGGCCACGCGGGTGGCGTCGCGGAAGCTCGGGCCAACCGCCGGCAGGCGCTCCGACTCCTCGCCGAGCAGGCTCGCGGTCTGCGCGACGAGCAGGTTGGCCAGCACATGCGGCAGGTGCGACACGCACGCCATCAGGCGGTCGTGGGTCTCGGCGTCGATCGCCGTCGGGCGGGCGCCGAGGCGGCTGAGCAACCGGTGCAGGCGCTCGTACAGCACGCCGGCGGTGCTGCCTTTGGCGGGCGTCAGGTACCAGGTGGCGCCGTCGAACAGGTCATCGCGGGCGTGCTCGACGCCCGCGGTCTCCGCGCCGGCGAGCGGATGCCCGCCGACGAAGCGCTCGTCTGAGGCGGCGTCGGCGAGCGCGCGCTTGGTCGAGCCGACGTCCGTCACCACACAGTCTGGGCCGGCGCTCTCGAGCGCCTGCCTGACGGTCCTCGACAGCTCGCCAACCGGAGCGGCGACGAACACGACCTGGGCGCCGGCGACGGCGCCGGCGATGTCATCGGCCTGCTCGTCGATCGCCCCTAGGGCGAGGGCGCGGGCACGCACGTCGGGGTCGGGGTCGTAGCCGCACACGCTTGCGCCGGCGCGCGTGCGCGCGGCCAGTCCGATCGAGCCGCCGATCAGCCCGACGCCGAGAACCGCGATCCGCATCCGCTCAGGGCTGCGCCGTCTGCGCTCGGGCAGCGTTGCGAGCGCGTACGGACTCTGCCAACCCCTCCAGCACCTCGACCGTCGTCTCCCAGCCGATGCATCCATCGGTGATCGACTGGCCGTAGCGCAGCTCGCCGCCAGGCCGCAGATCCTGGCGGCCGGGGACGAGAAACGACTCGAGCATCACGCCCACGATGGCGTCGTTGCCGCTCGCGATCTGAGCGCCGACGTCAGCTGCCACGTGCGGCTGGCGTTCGGGGTCCTTGCCGCTGTTGTCGTGGCTGAGGTCGATCATCACGCGCGTCGGCAGGTCCGCGCCGTCGAGCAGCTCCAGCGCCGCCGCGACGCTCGAGGCGTCGTAGTTGGGCTTGCCCTTTCCACCGCGGAGGATGATGTGACAGTCGGAGTTGCCGCGCGTGTACAGGATCGCCGGCGTGCCGTTCGGGTCGATGCCGGCAAACGCGTGTGGCGCCCCCGCGGCGCGGACGGCGTCCACAGCCACCTGCACGTTGCCGTCGGTGCGGTTCTTGAAGCCGACCGGCATCGACAATCCCGAACCGAGCTGGCGGTGGATCTGGCTCTCGGTCGTGCGCGCGCCGATCGCTCCCCACGAGACGGCGTCGGCGATGTACTGCGGCGTGATCGGGTCCAGGAACTCACAGCCGACGGGCATGCCGGTGTCGAGCACGCCGAGCAGCACCCGCCGCGCGAGGTGCAATCCGGCGTTGACGTCGCCCGAGCCGTCGAGATGCGGGTCGTTGATGAGCCCCTTCCAGCCCGTCGTGGTCCGTGGCTTCTCGAAGTAGACGCGCATCGCGATCAGCAGCTCGCTGCTGAGATCGCGGGCGAGCTGTGCGAGCAGCGCCGCGTACTCGAGCGTCGCGTCGGGATCGTGCACGCTGCACGGCCCGACGACGGCGAGCAGCCTGGCATCGGCCCCGTCCAGGACGGCGCCGACCTCGCGGCGGCCGCGGATCACGACATCCGCCTGCTCCTGGCTCAGAGGCAGCTCCTCGAGCAGCGCATCGGGCGCGAGCAGCGGCACCACCCTTTCGATCCGGACGTCGCGGACGTAGTCGGCCGGTCGCAGCTGGGCTCCGGGTAGCTCAGGCAAGCGCCGGCTCCCTCGCCGCGAGTGTCTTCCCCGTCAGCGCGGCCGCCCGCTCGACCATCCGGGCGTACTCGGCGAAGTCCTCCGCTTTCAGCGCCTGCGGCCCGTCGCAGATCGCCTCGTCGGGCTTCGGGTGCACCTCGACGATGATGCCGTCGGCGCCGACCGCGGCGGCGGCGAGCGACAGCGGCAGCACCAGGTCGCGCCGCCCGGCCGCGTGGCTGGGGTCGACGATCACCGGCAGGTGCGAGAGCTCCTTCAACACCGGTACCGCCATCAGGTCGAGCGTGAAGCGGTAGGCGGTCTCGAACGTGCGGATGCCGCGCTCGCAGAGCATCACGCTGGGATTGCCTTCCTTGAGGATGTACTCGGCCGCCATCAGCAGCTCGTCTAGCGTCGCCGCGAGCCCGCGCTTGAGCAGCACGGGACGCCCCGCGCGGCCGAGCTCGGACAGCAGCGGGTAGTTCTGCATGTTGCGCGCGCCGATCTGGATCACGTCGGCGACCTCGAGCACCGCATCCAGGTCGCCGATGTCCATCAGCTCGGTGACGATCGGCAGGCCCGTCTCGGCCTTCGCCTCGGCGAGCAGGCGCAGGCCCTCCTGGCCGAGTCCCTGGAACGCGTACGGAGAGGTGCGCGGCTTGTATGCGCCGCCGCGCAGCAGCGTCGCGCCGGCGTCGCGCACGACGCGCGCCGTCTCGAGCGTCTGCTCGCGCGACTCCACCGTGCAAGGCCCTGCGATCAGCGCGAAGTGCTCGCCGCCGACCTTGCGCCCGTCGATGTCGAGCACCGTGCGCTCGCCGTGAGTGATCTGGGCTGAGGCGAGCTTGTACGGCTTGAGGATCGGCACCACGCGGTCGACGCCGGGCTGGCCCTCCAGACCGAGGCTGGCGACGTTCGCGTCCTGCTCGACGTCGCCGATCGCACCGATCACGGTCACACGCGCGCCCGCGCTGCGATGCGCACGCGCGCCCGCTCGCTCGATCTTGGCGACGACCGCCTCCACCTCCTCCTCGGTGGCGGTCTCTTTCATGACAATCATCATCGAGTCATCCTTTCACTCACACCTGGGCATGTTAGAGGTGCCTGGTGGCCACCTCTCGATCGATCGTGAGGAGGACGTCGAGACGCCCGGTAGGCGGCGCTCGGCCCCAATGCAGGGACCCGGTGCGGCCGGGTGCGCCCGCTCACGGACGGGCGCGGGCCGAAGCGCCTAGATAAATCGCCAGGTGCGATACGCGCACGAAGACGGCCGCGCGACGTTGGCGGGAGAAGCTGATGCGTTTGCGCTCGTCGAAGCTGTCATAGGCCGTCTGCAGGTGTTTGTAGCAGACCGGCGGCGCGTAGTCGAGGAGTGGGAGACGATCCCGCGTGGCGCGGGGCCGGCAGCCGCACGGTCACCGTGAACGCCCGACAGGCGCTCAGCTCGCCTTCAGCACCTCGGCGAGCGCGTCGAGGAACTGCGTGTTCTCCTCGGGCAGGCCGTAGGTGACGCGCAGCGCCGGCACGTCGCTGCCGAGCGCGCTGCCGCCGCGCACGAGCACGCCGCGCTCCTGCAGGCCGCGCATGACCGCCTGCTCGTCGCGGCCCTCGCCGAGCTCAAACCAGCAGAAGTTCGCCTCCGACGCGGCTGGCTGCAGGCCGAGAGCGCGCAGGCGCTCGTCCACGGAGATGCGCTCGGCGACCGTCTTGATCACCCGCTCCTCGACCTCGTCCTGGTGGGCGAGCGCCTCGACGGCCGCTGCCTGGGCGAGCGCGTTGCAGAAGAACGGCTGGCGCACCTGGTCGAGCGCGCGCGGCATCTCCTCCGAGCCGCACAGCGCGAAGCCGACGCGCAGGCCGCACAGTCCGTGGACCTTCGAGAAGGTGCGCAGCAGCACGAGGTTCGGGTGCGCGTCGAGCAGCTCCAGCGACGCGTCGGCGTCGTCGAGCGTGTTGAACTCGCAGTACGCCTCGTCGAGGATCACGCACACCTGCGGCGGGACCTCGGCGAGGAAGTCGGCGATGTCCGCCAGCCTGACGGCCGTGCTGGTGGGGTTGTTGGGGTTGCACACGAGCACCAGTCGCGTGGCGACGGTGATCTCGCGCAGCATCGCCGGCAGGTCGTGGCGCTGCTCGCCGTCGAGCGCGACCGTGATCGCCCGCGCGCCGGAGGCGGCGGCGAGGTGCGGGTAGACGGAGAACGACGGCCACGCGTACACGAGCTCCGCGCCCGGCTCCAGCAGCGCCTCGCCGGCCGCGAGCAGGATGTCGCACGAGCCGTTGCCGATCGCGATGCGCGAGGCGGGCACGCCGTAGCGGTCGCTGAGCTTCTCGCGCAGCAGCGAGTTGGACGGGTCGGGGTAGCGGTTGAGCGTGCCCAGATGCCGGTCGATCGCCTCGCGCACCGCCTGCAACGGCGGATACGGCGACTCGTTGCTGGCCAGGCGCACGAGCGGCTCCTGCTGGGCGTAGCCGCCGGCCACCGGGTAGACGGGGATGCGCCGGATGCGCTCTGCGAACTCGAGTGACACGCGATTATTGTGCCGCCTGAAGGTCCGCGCGCAGCTCGCGGGCATCTCCCAGGTAGACGTGCGCGGGCTCGTGCTCGTCGTCGGCGTAGTAGTGGATCAGCACCCTGATCACGCGCGGCATCGACTGCGGGACGGGGATCTCCTGCGCGCACAGCAGCGGCACGCGGTCGAAGCCGAGCGCGCGCGCGGCGACCGCGGGGAACTCGGCGTTGAGGTCCCTGGTGGCGGTGAAGATGCAGCTGACGACGCTCGCCGGCTCCAGGGCGTTGCGCTCCATGATCTCGCCCATCAGCTGGGCGGTCGCCTCGAGGATGTCCCGGGAGTCGTTGCGCTCGACGCTGACGGCGCCGCGCAGTGCGAACAGTCGCATGGCGCGCGATTCTGTCAGAGCGTGAGCGCGCGCAGACGCTCGACCTCGGCGTCGGTCAGGCGCCGGTGCGCGCCGGGAGCCAGGCCGTCGAGCGCCAGCGGGCCGAAGCCGACGCGCTCGAGCTCGAGCACCCGGTGACCGACCGCCTGGCACATCCTGCGCACCTGGCGGTTGCGGCCCTCGTGGATCGTCAGCTCGATCACGTTCGAACCCGCCCCGCCGACGCGGCGCACGCGCGCCGGCGCGGTGGGACCGTCCTCCAGCTGCACGCCCTCGCGCAGGGCGCGCAGCGCATCCCTGGCGATCGGCCCACCGCCGAGCCGCGCGCGGTAGGTCTTGGGCACCTCGAAGCGCGGGTGGGTGAGCCGGTTGGCGAGCTCGCCATCGTTGCTGAGCAGGATCAGCCCCGAGCTGTCGACGTCCAGCCGCCCGACGGGATACAGCCGCAGCCCGCCCGCGGGCACCAGCTGGGTGACCGTGCGCCGCCCGTGCGTGTCGCGCGCGGTGGAGACGACGCCGACGGGCTTGTTCACCGCGTAAAGCACGCGCGGCTCCGGCCCCGCCAGAGCCTTCCCGTCCAGCGCGACGCCGCTGCCCTCGTCGACGTCGCGGGCCGGGTCGGTGACGATCTCGCCGCCGACGCTCACGCGCCCGGCCGCGATCAGCGTCTCGGCCGAGCGCCTCGAGGCGACGCCCGCATGCGCGAGGTACTTGGCTAGGCGCAACGCGACGGGGCCGGGACGGAGCTCATCTGCTGCAACCATAGGATGCCCGAGGGCGCCGCCGCACCCCGCCCGCGGGCATCCCGATCATGGACCTCCAATCGCTCGACCAGACGCTCGCCGACCACCGCGAGCCGCGCTTTCGAGCCCGCCAGGTGTGGGCTTGGGCCGCGCGCGGCGCCGGCGGCTACGAGCAGATGACCGACCTGCCGAGCGGGCTGCGCGAGGCGCTCGCACGCGAGCTGCCGTTCTCGACGCTCACCCTGCGCGAGGAGGCGCGCTCGCGCGACGGGACCGTCAAGGCGCTGTTCGACACCGCCGACGGGCGGCCGCTGGAGGCGGTGCTGATGCGCTACAAGGACGAGCGCCGCTCGATCTGCGTCTCCTCGCAGTCGGGCTGCCCGCTGACGTGCACGTTCTGCGCCACCGGCGCGATGCGCTTCGCGCGCAACCTCACCGCGTCGGAGATCCTCGACCAGGCGCTGCACTTCCGGCGCATCGAACCGATCGACCACGCCGTGTTCATGGGCATGGGCGAGCCGATGCTGAACCTCGACAACGTGCTCGCCGCGTGCGAGCGCCTGCCCGACGTCGGCATCACGCACAGGCGCACGACCATCTCCACCGTCGGCTGGATCCCCGGCATCGAACGGCTCGCCGAGTGCGACATGCCGATCCGCCTCGCGCTGTCGCTGCACGCCGCCGACGAAGCGCTGCGCTCGGAGCTGATGCCCGTCAACGAGCGCTATCCGCTGCGCGACGTGATCGACGCGTGCCGCGCCTTCTACGCGCGCAAGCGCAGGCGCGTGTTCGTCGAGTACGTGATGCTCGCCGGCGTCAACGACCGCTACGAGCAGGCGCTCGCGCTCGCCGACGCGCTCGCCGGCGGGCGCGCGGGCGCGCCGCCGATCTTCAAGGTCAACCTGATCCCGTATAACCCCACCGCCGCCGGCGCCTACCAGGGGTCCAGCCGCGAGTCGATCGCCGCGTTCCGCGCCGCGCTGGAGTCGCGCGGAGTTCCCGTCACCGTCCGCCTCACCCGCGGGCGGGACATCGCCGCCGCGTGCGGTCAGCTCGCGGCGAGCGCCGCCTAGCTTGGACGACCACGCTGCTCAAAGCGTCGGCTGCCAGCAGCGAGAACTCTGCCACTCCCGTCAAAAGGAGGCCGCGGCGCAGGATAGGCTGCTACCTCGATGGCGTGGACTGTCGAATTCTTCGAGGACGACCAGGGCCGTCAGCCTGCGCGCGAGTGGCTGCAGTCGCTCGACAGCGGGAAGCGCGCCGCCGCGATCGCGGCGATCGAGATCTACCTCACCGAGTTCGGGCTGAATGTGTGCGAGACGGAGCACGGCAAGCAGTTGGGTAAGGGCCTATTCGAGTTCCGTATTCGCCACGACGAGCGCGTCATCCGCGGTAGGGCGCACCAGGAGAGCGCGAGCGCGCCAACGGAGGTGTTGCTAAGGATCTTCTGCCACGCGCACGGCGAAAAGATCGTTCTGCTCCTCGGCGGATACGACAAGGGGGTCGCACCAAGCAAGAAGCGCCAAGATCGCGAGATCGAGACCGCACGCAGGCGACTCCGCTCATTCAAGCTGCGACGTACGCGTCAGCGCGCCGGCGAGCGACGCCGCAAGTGACGGCTCATGTCTCCGAGAGTTTGACCTTCGACCCGATATGGTGTATAAGCTATACCGTCCCCCACGCGAGGAGATCCCCATGAGCACGCAATTCGACGACTTCGTTCGCGAGATCGAAAGCAGCAGCACCGACGAAGAGCGCCGAGAGCTCGATGCAGCACGTGCCCGCTTTAAGATCGGTGCCCGTCTCCTGCAGCAGCGTCTGGCTGCCGGCCTCACACAGCAGCAGCTCGCCACCGCCTCGGGGATTGCGCAGTCCGACATAAGTCGCATCGAGCGAGGCCAATCCAACCCAACAGCCGCGACACTTGAGGCGCTTGGCGGACCACTCGGCGTGACCCTCGATCTCATACCGACTGGTCAGCTCTCCGAGCACTGAGGACCGCACCTATGCCGCGAGAGGAAAGTCCATACCCGGTCGGCGCGCCTGTCACCGACCCACGGTTGCTACAGAACAGGCGGGCTGAGATCGCGACGGCCTTGGACTCAGTGGCCCCTCTCGACGGCGTGGACAATCGGCATGCAATTGTGCTTGGCGAGCAGCGTTCGGGCCGCAGCACAGTCCTGCTTGAGGTTTCACGCCAGGTAATGACTGAGAGGAAACGACTGGTGGCGTGGCTGCGCGCCGGTGAGGATGTGCGGAGCCAGCAACACCGCCTGATTCGACACGTACTGACCGCGACGGTCGAAGCGCTGGCTCGCGCCGCAGACGCCGACGCAGCACCGTGGTATCTCGCTTGGCGCGACCGGGTGTATTTGCGAGATCGAAGCCCGTCGACCGCGCGCGACCTACTCTCCAGTGCCCTAGTGTTGGCCGCCGACCCCGACGCGGAGATCGATCGGGCGATCCTCGAGCGCGACATGGCGACGCTAAGAAGCCTGGCTCACGAGGCCGGCCTGGGAGGGATCGTGCTGTGCCTCGACGATGCATCGTCGCTGACCGAGGATGTCACGCTCGTCGAGGAGATCTTGAGCTTGGCGGACACCGTTGGCGGCTACAGCCTTCTCATGGCCGGACTCCCAGCAACTGCAACACACTTTGGGGAGGCCGCCTCCCCATGCTTGGCTCGATTTGTCACAATCCGTTTGCACCCTTTCCGAGGGCCGCACCAGGTATTCACTTCACTAAGCGCCCCCCTTACAGGACCAGCGGCCGATTGGGTCCGCGCCGAGGATGCAACGTTTCTGCGCGACGTGCTCCGGCTAACGGGTGGCAATCCCTATGAGCTCATGCTTGTCGGGCAACATCTTTGGCGTACCTGCAATAGCGGAGAACAGGAACGCTATGACCTAACTCCAAGAGTGCTGGACCGCGTTATCCCAGACCTCGCGCTGCTCGCCTCGGCGGGTGAGGCTCTACTCGATGGGGCTCAGGCCATAGACAGGCTCCCGGACGAGCAGGTGCGTCGAGCGGTTGAGCTTGTCGCGCTCTCGAACCTTACGGTCCGTCAAATCGCCATCGCGCGCATCCTCAAGATCGACAGCCGCGATGCCGACCGTGTAGACCGTGCAATCCTTACCGCCGACGTTGAGCAAGAGACCTATCGCGTCGTGGCCGAGCTCGAGGCTTTGCAAGAGGCTGGCGTCATTCAGTTGCGCGCGGACCGAATCGCCTTCAATATCGTGGGAGGTCAACCTGCCGCAGTCCTCTTGAAGTACAAGGCACGCGCCCGAATGGGGTCCGATGTGTCCAGCCAGCCGTTCGGGCTGAATTATCTCGCCGCGGTTGGGCGTGCGGTGGCTCGAGACGCAACACTGCGAGTCCTGGAGACACTCGAAGGGGCGAGCAGCCTCGGGTTTAGCATGATCCTCTCCGATGATGGTGCGGGACGGCTGTCCCCTCGCCCAGCAATCCGCGACATCAGTACATCGGGCAGGATCGGGCGCCTCGTCCAAGCCGAGATCGACGTTGTCCCGTGGACGGCGTCGACCTACGACCGTATCGCTGAGCTCATGGCGGCAGACGACCTCACGGTCGCGCTTGTGAACACGACGATTACCTACCAGCGCCAACTTGAGTACACCGAGCTCTGGGAGCTCCCCAAAGATGTGAGCTTCGAAGACCTGAGCCATGCCTGGTCGTCGGTCGCAGAGGAGTGGCAGCCGATCGTCGCCTCAATCGACCTTAACTGGCGAGGGAGTGAGTACACCGTGGTAAGCGGCGAGGCGGCACGTCAAGTCCTAATCGTCGTGCAGCGGAATGCCGCCGTACGCGCCCTATTCAAGCTATTTCAGCACTGGCAGACTGATCGCGACGCGCGATCCCTCGCCCGTGCTCGGCAGATCGGTGAAGAGGCAGTCGCGGCGATGCGCGCCACTGGGCTATCAGAGGAGGAGCTTGGCGGCGAGCTCAGCGGAATGTTGAGCAGGGTGGGTTTCCTCAAGAGCCTTGATGACTCACTACTCGATGAGGCAAGTGCGCTACTCGAATGCGCGCTCCGGGCCGGCGACGCTGATGGATGGATCACTAGTTGGAATCTTGCCAACAGCCAAGCAAGGCAGGGCGATGTCCCCAGAGCCACCGAGCGCTTCGAAAGAGTTGAGAGTGAACTCGCGGACTGGCGCGGCAACGCTACAGTGCTGGTGTTTATCCCCGGCCGTCCGGCGGCTGATTGCGTGCTCGAAGTTGGCGACACGGGGATCATGCCGCTCCTGCGGCTTCAGCGCGCAGTCCTAGCTGCCACCAGCAATGATGGTCACGCACTCGCGGATGCCATTGGCGAGTGCCGGGAGAGTGGCGATCCCGGGGCCGCACAGGCCGCCGACTGGGCGCTCGAGTCGCTCACCGTGGCCGGCTAGTTCGTCCCGCCTTCGGACCCGCCCGCCCGCGCCTCGCCAGCCCGCAGCAGCCTTTCGCGCAGCTCGGCCTGCTCCTCGGGCGTGGGGTCCCAGCGGGCGATGTCTGGGAGCTCGTCGAGGCTGCGCAGCCCGAACAGCTTCAGGAACTGGGTGGTCGTGCGGTACATCACGGCGCCGAACTGCGAGTGGCCGGCCTCCTCGATCAGGCCGCGGTCGAGCAGCGTGCCGCTGGCGGAGTCGGCGCTGACGCCGCGGATGCGGGTGATCTCCGGGCGCGAGATCGGCTGCAGGTAGGCGACGATCGCAAGCGTCTCCGCCTGCGCGGGGCTGAGCGTGGAGGCGCGGGGACGGCTGAACAGCCGCCGCGCAGCGTCCTCGGTCTCCGGATCGCTCGCGAGCGTCCAGCCGCCCCCCAGCTCGCGCAGCCTGATTCCGCGGCGACCGGGCGCGTACTCCTCGCCGAGGACCGCGAGCGCCGCCACGACCGCGCCCTCGCCCACCTCGGTCGCATCGGCCAGCTCGGCCGTGCTCAGCGGGTCGGATGACAGGAACAGCAGTGCCTCGACCGTGCGCGCGAGCGTCGGCGCCTGCCCCTCGCCGTGGCCATCCTCACCATCGGGCGGCGTCGCCTCGGGGAGGCCGGCCGGGACGGCCTCCTCCGCTTCCACCGCAGTCGCATCCTCGACGTCGCTCACGCGGCAAACCCTACGCCCCGCGAGCGCTCACCGCGAGCGGCGCCGCGGGCGCCTCGCGGGCCTGGCCGTGGATCGCGATCTCGCCGAAGCTCTCCTGCTGCTCCCAGTCGGCCTCGCCGCGTTTGTAGAGCTCCAGCAGCGCGAACAGCGTGACGGCGACCGTCATGCGGTCGGCGCCGCGCACGGCCTCGTCGAAGCTGAAGCTGCCGCGGCGCAGCAGCTCGCGCAGGTGCGCCAGGCGCTCGGCGACGCTGACGCGCGGGACGGAGATGTGGCGGATGCTGATCGCCGGCGGCATCAGCAGCAGCCGCCCGATCGCCTCGCCCAGCAGCTGCGGGTCATGCGAGCCGTCGGCCGCATGCACGATCGCCCGGCGCAGGCTCGGCGGCGGCGGCGCCGTGCGGAAGCGCACGCCCTCCTCGGAGGCCAGCAGCTCGCGCAGGTGCGTGGCGGCGGAGCGGTAGCGACGGGCGTCGAGCATCCGCGCGAGCAGCTCCTCGGCGGCCTGTTCGGGCTCGATGTCCAGCAGCTCCTGCTCTTCGCCGCTCAGCATCAGGCGCGACTTCAGCTCCAGCAGCGCCGCGACCAGCACGATGAACTCGGTGGCCGTCTCGAGATCGAGCTCGCCGCGCTGCTCGAGATGGTCGAGGTAGGCGAGCACGACGTCGGCCAGCTGCAGCTCCAGCAGGTCGACCTCTTCGCGCAGCACGAGCGTCAGCAGCAGGTCGAACGGCCCGCTGAAGACGTCAAGGTCGAGCTCGAGGTTGGCGAGCGCCACGTCGGTCACGGTACCGGCTGGTCCCGACGGGGCCGGTCCCGACGGGGCGCCCCGACGCCCATGTGCTCGCGCACGTCGGCGAGCGTCACCGCGGCGATCGCCTGCGCGCGCGCGGCGCCGTCGTCGAGAATCGCCTCGAGCGCGGCCTCGTCGGCGCGCAGCTGCTGGTAGCGCTGGCGCACGGGCGCGAGGTAGCCGACGACGGCCGCCGCGACGGCCGCCTTCAGCTCGCCGTAGCGAGCGTCGGACAGCTCGGCCTCGACGGCGGACGGGGCGATGCCACGCACGGCGGCGAGGATTTCGATCAGGTTGCTCACGCCCGGCTTCTTCGGATCTCGGCGTACCTCGCTGCCGGAATCGGTGACGGCGCTCTTGAGCTTCTTCTCGATCGCCTGCGGCTCGTCGAGCACGTACACGGTCCCCTGCTCGCTGCCGCCGGTCGTGGACATCTTGCTCGTCGGGTCCTGCAGGTCCATGATCCGCGCGCCGACCTCCGGGATGCGGTGCTCGGGCACGACCAGCACCTCCTCCCCACCCCCAAAGCGCGAGTTGAAGCGCCGGGCGACGTCGCGCATCAGCTCCAGGTGCTCGCGCTGGTCCTCGCCCACCGGCACCTCCTCGGCGCGGTAGGCGAGCACGTCGGCGGCCTGCAGGACGGGGTACAGCAGCAGCCCCGCGGAGACGAGCTCGCGCTGGCCGAGCGACTTGTCGCGGAACTGGTGCATCCGCTGCAGGCGGCCGAGCTCGGTGACGCTGCACAGCAGCCACGTCAGCTCGGTGTGCTCGGGCACGTCGCTCTGGCGAAAGAGGATGCAGCGCCGGGGGTCCAGGCCGGCGGCGAGCAGGATCGCGGTCGTGTCGTACAGCCGCTCGCGCAGCTCCGCGGGGTCATACGTGACGGTGGTTGCGTGCAGGTCGACGATGCAGAAGATGCCCTCGCCGCGCTCCTGGCTCGAGATGTACTGCGCGATCGCGCCGATGTAGTTGCCGAGGTGCTTGCGCCCGGTGGGCTGGATGCCGGAGAAGATGCGCACGCGGGGCTCAGCGCCGGCGCAGCGAGCTGTCGGTGACCCAGGGCGGATCCCAGCCGGTGTCGTTCTGGTTGACGTTCGTACCCGGCGGGACGATCTCGTCGATGCGGTCGAGCACGTCCCCGCTCAGCCGCGTCTCCAGAGCGGGCAGCTGGCTCTCCAGCTGCTCCATCGTGCGCGGGCCGATGATCGCGGCGGTGACGGCCGGGTGCTCGACGACGAACGCGAGCGCCATCTCGATCAGCGACATCCCCGACTGCTCGGCCAGCTCGCCGAGCGCCTGCGCGGCGGCGAGCTTGGCCTGGTTGCCCGGGATCGACATGTCATAGCGCGAGGGGAGCATCTGCGCGCGCCTGCTGTCGGCGGGCGAGTCGCCGCCCTTGCCGTACCTGCCCGACAGCCAGCCGCCGGCGAGCGGGCTCCACGGGATCACGCCCATGCCGTATCGCCGGCACACGGGCAGCACGTCCGCCTCGATCCGCCGGATCAGCATCGAGTACGGCGGCTGCTCGCAGACGAAGCGCTCGCGCCCGCGCCGCTGCGCGACCCACTGCGCCTCGACGATCTGGTGGGCGGGGAACGTCGAGCTGCCGACGTAGCGGACCTTGCCGGCGTGCACGAGATCTGAGAGCGCGCCGAGCGTCTCGTCGATGTCGGTGTCCTGCTCGGGACGGTGGATCTGGTAGAGGTCGATCCGGTCGGTTTTCAGCCGCCGCAGGCTGTTCTCGACCTCCTCGACGATCCAGCGGCGCGAGTTGCCGAACCTGTTCGGATCCTCGTCGTGCATGCGCCCGTGGACCTTCGTGGCGAGCACGACCGAGTCGCGCCGGCCGCCGGCGAGCGCCTTGCCGACGATCTCCTCTGACTCCCCGCGCGAGTACACGTCGGCCGTGTCGATGAAGTTGATGCCCGCGTCCAGGGCGCGGTGGATGATGCGAATCGAGTCCTCGTGGTCGGTGTTGCCCCACGCGCCGAACATCATCGCGCCGAGGCACAGCGGGCTGACGCTGACGCCGGTGCTGCCGAGTTTGCGGTGCTCGATCGCCATCAGGCGATCACCTCCCTGATGATCGGGGTCTTGGCCGCGGCGACCTCGTCGAGGCGGCGCACGGGCGTGCTGTACGGCGCGCCGAGCGCGATCTCGGGGTCCTCGGCGGCCTCCCTGAGGATCGCGGCGACGGCGTCGGCGAACGCGTCGAGCGTCTCCTTGGTCTCGGTCTCGGTCGGCTCGACCATCAGCGCCTCGTCGACGAGCAGCGGGAAGTACACGGTCGGCGGGTGAAAGCCGAAGTCGAGCAGGCGCTTGGCGAGGTCGAGCGTCTTGATCTTCAGCTCCTTCTTCATCGGCCCGCCGGAGAGGACGAACTCGTGCATGCACAGCTCGCCGTAGGCGAGCGGCAGGTGCTCGACGACGCCGTGCTGGCGCAGGCGCGCGAGCAGGTAGTTGGCGTTCAGCACGGCCGTTTCGGAGACGTCCCTGAGGCCGTCGCGGCCGAGCGAGCGGATGTAGGCGTAGGAGCGCACGAAGCAGCCGTAGTTGCCGTGGAAGCCGCGCAGGCGCCCGATCGTCCTGGACCCCACCCGCCCACTGCCGAAGTCGAGCTCGTACGTCCCGTCCTCGCGCTGGCCGACGACCGGCACGGGCAGGAACGGCGCGACGCGCTCTGAGACGGCGATCGGCCCGGAGCCCGGGCCGCCGCCGCCGTGGGGCTGGGTGAAGGACTTGTGCAGGTTGAAGTGGACGATGTCGAAGCCCATGTCGCCGGGGCGCGAGAGTCCCATGACGGCGTTGAGGTTGGCGCCGTCGTAGTACAGCGTCGCCCCCACCCCGTGCACGATCTCGGCGATCTCGGCGATGTTGGGGTCGAACAGGCCGAGCGTGTTGGGGTTGGTGAGCATCAGGCAGGCGACGTCGGCGTCGGCCTTCGCGCGCAGGTCGTCGATGTCGACGCCGCCGTCGGCGTTGGTGGCGAGCTTGACGACCTCGAAGCCGGCCATCGTGACGGTCGCGGGGTTGGTGCCGTGGGCGGTGTCGGGCGTGAGCACCCTGTGGCGCGTCTCGCCGCGCTCCTCGTGGTAGGCGCGCGTGACGAGCAGGCCGGCGAGCTCGCCGTGGCTGCCGGCGGAGGGCTGCAGCGAGACGTGCGGCAGCCCGGAGATCTCCGCCAGCGCCTCCTGCAGGCTCCACATCAGCTCGAGCGCGCCCTGCGCGCGCTCGGCGTCCTGCAGCGGGTGCAGCCGCGCGTTGCCGGGGAGCGCGGCGACGCGCTCGTGCAGGCGCGGGTTGTGCTTCATCGTGCACGAGCCGAGCGGGTAGAAGCCCGAGTCGAGGTCGTAGTTGCGCTTGGAGATGCCGACGTAGTGGCGCACGATCTCGGGCTCTGAGACCTCGGGCAGTCGCGGCGGCTGCCGGCGGCGGAAGCGCTCGGGCAGCAGCTCGCCGACATCGACGTGCGGCACGTCGAGCTCCGGGCAGACGAACGCGCGGCGCCCGGGCGCGCCCTTCTGGAAGATCGTGCGCGCGGCCTCGCGCTGGAGCGGCGGCGCCGGCGCGCACGGCGCGCTCGCGTGCGGGTGGTGCGCTTCGATGCCGGGGTCGGCATGGAGGTGGTTCTCGTCGATCGGGCTCATACGGTGACCGCCGTCTGACGCGCCCCGGCCGTCTGACGCTCTGCGGCGACGGCGGCGCCGAGCGCCTCGGCGAGCCGGTCGATGTCGGCGCGCGTGCGCCGCTCGGTGACGGCGACGAGCAGCACGCCGCGGTCCTCCTCGCGGCCGCTGAGCGCGTGCACGTCGACGCCGGGGTTGACGCCCTGCTGGGCGCAGCGGCGCTTGACGGCGGCGACGTCGGCGTCGAGGCGCAGCGCGAGCTCGCGGATGACGGGCTGCTCGTGCAGCTTCTCGATCCCGGGCAGCGCGGCGAGCGCCTCGCGGGCGTAGTGGGTGCGGGCGAGCAGCAGCTCGCCCAGCTCGACGATGCCGCGGCGTCCGAGCCAGGTGAGGAAGACGACGCCGGCGAGCGCGTTGAGCGCCTGCGAGGTGCAGATGTTGGAGGTGGCTTTCTCGCGGCGGATGTGCTGCTCGCGGGTCTGCAGCGTGAGCACGAAGCCGCGCCGGCCGTCGACGTCGACGGTCTCGCCGGCGATGCGCCCGGGCATCCGCCGCAGGTACTCCTCGCGCGCGGCGAAGATGCCGAAGGACGGCCCGCCGAAGTCGAGGCGGTTGCCGAGCGACTGGCCCTCGCCGACGGCGACGTCGACGCCGCATTCACCCGGTGCCTTGAGCACACCGAGCGTGATCGGATCGACCTGGCAGATGACAACCGGATCACTGGGCGCGGCGAATCCGGCGCCTTCTGCACCGAAGCTCGCCGCAACCGCCGTCCTCACGGACGCGCTGAGGGCGGCGGCGTCCTCGACGGCGCCGTAGAAGTTGGGCTGCGCGAATATCGCCGCGCTGGTGTCCGCGTCCATGGCGCGCGCCCACGCGTCGGGGTCGGTGACGCCGTCGCGCAGCGGCACCTCGACGACGTCCATGCCGAAGCCGTGGGCGTAGGTGCGCAGCGTCTCGATCGTGTGCGGGTGCATGCCGGCGCTGACGACGAACGTGCGCCCGTCGTTGTGGAGCTTGGCGAGGTAGCCGGCGGCGGCGACCGCGGAGGGGCCCTCGTAGACGGACGCGTTGGAGACGGGCAGGGCGGTGAGCTCGGAGATGGCGGTCTGGTACTCGAACATCACCTGCAGCCCGCCCTGGGAGATCTCCGGCTGGTAGGGGGTGTAGGGCGTGAGGAACTCCGAGCGCTCCATGAGCATGTCGATCAGCGCGGGCACGTAGTGGTCGTACATGCCGGCGCCGAGGAAGCTCAGCTCGTCCTCGGCGCTGGTGTTGCGCTGGGCGAGCGCGCGCAGGTGCTCGTACACGTCCTGCTCGGGCAGCCCGTCGGGCAGGTCCAGCTCGCGCCCGAGGCGCACCGGCGCGGGTATCTGGCGCTCGAAGATCTCCTGCAGGGAGCCGACCCCGATCGCCGCGAGCATCGCGTCGAGGTCCTCGGGGGTGATGGCGGTGTAGCGGCTCAACTACAGCCCAGCCTAGCCGGCCAGCGTGGCGATGTAGGAGGCGGCGTCCAGCAGCGCGTCGCGCTCCGCCGGGTCGGACATGCGCACCTTGACCAGCCAGCCCTCGCCGTAGGGGTCCTCGTTGATCATCCCGGGGTTCTCGGCGACGGCCTGGTTGACCTCGACGACCTCGCCGGAGAGCGGCGCGACGACGTCGGAGACGGCCTTGACCGACTCGACCTCGGTGTAGGGCTCGTCCTTGGTGAGCGTGGCGCCGAGCGCGGGCGCCTCGAAGAACACGACCTCGCCGAGCGAGTCCTGGGCGTACCAGGTAATCCCGAGCGTCGCCAACGTCGGGTCGTCGGCGTCGATGCGCGCCCAGTCGTGCTCGGGGTGATAGAGGAGCTCGGCGGGGTAGCTGGCCTGCGCCATTCACGCGTCCTTTCTGTAGAGCGGCTTGTCCTTGACCACGGCGGGGCGCATCTTGCCACGAACGTCCAACTCCAGCCGGGTGCCGGTGGCGGCGCGTGCGGCGGGCACGTAGGCGAGGCCGATGCCGGTGTGCAGGCACGGGGAGAGCGTGCCGCTGGTGACCTCGCCGCCGCCGATCACGGGGTTGCCCTGGCGGGCGATCCCGGGCCCGTCGATCGCGAACGCGACGAGCCGCTCCTCCGGTCCGCGTTCGCGCACCGCGCGCACGGCGCCCGATCCGATGAAGCCGGTGTCCTCCTTGCAGCACCACCCGAGCCCCGCCTCGATCGGTCCGCGATCGACGCTGAGGTCGTTGCCGTACAGATGGAAGCAGACCTCTAGGCGCAGCGTGTCGCGCGCGCCGAGGCCGGCGGGCGTGGCGCCGCGGCGCACGATCTCATCCCACAGCGCGGGCGCGTCCTGCGCGGCGCACAGCAGCTCGACGCCGTCCTCGCCGGTGTAGCCGGTGCCGCACACGATCGCCTCGGCGCCGGCCAGCGACCGCGTCTCGGCGCGCATGCGCGCGGGCAGCGGCGCGTCTGAGATCGCCTGCACGACCTCGCGCGCGAGCGGCCCCTGGACGGCGAGCATCGCCCACTCGTCGATGCGGTCGCGAACGTCGACGCCGGGCACGCCGGCGGCGTGGGCGCGGAACCACGCGAGGTCCTGCTCGTGGTTGGACGCGTTGCTGATCGTCAGGTAGCGGTCGACGTCGAGGCGGTAGGTGAAGAGGTCGTCGAGCACGCCGCCGTCCTCGCGGCAGAGCACCGAATACTGCGCGCCGCCGGGCGCGATCCTGGCGACGTCATTGGACAGCAGACGCTGCAGCAGCTGCAGCGCCCCGGGCCCCACCGTTTCGATCTCGCCCATGTGCGAGACGTCGAAGATCCCGCACGCCTCGCGCACGGCCATGTGCTCCTGGATGACGCCCTCGTATTGGACGGGCATCTCCCAGCCGGCGAAGTCGACGAGCCTGGCGCCGGCGGCGAGGTGGCGGTCGTACAGGGGCGTGCGGCGCAGGGCCGGCGGAGCGGTCGAGGACACGTCGCCCAGGCTAGCGTCAGCCGCGCTAGCTCGCGGGTGCGGCCGCGGCGCCTCGCAGCGTTTCGCCGACCTTGGCGAGGGCTGCGAGGATCTCGGGCGCGACCGCATGCAGCCCATGCTGGTTGAGCTTGGTGATCTGGCGTGCGATGTGCTTGTCGGCGGCGCTCTCGTAGCGCGTCAGGTTGTGCAGGATGGCTTCTTCCGCGCCTTCTGTCTCAGCGGAGAGCTTTGCAATGCGGCGCACATAGGCGCTGGTCGCGGCGGACACGGTCTGATAGCCGCTGCTCACCCAGACCCTGATGTCCGCGCACAGGTCGGGCTGCGGGACCTGCGCCTCTGTGACTTCCGCGGCCGCATAGGAATGTACGCGTCGCGTCAGCGCGCGATCGCCCCACGACAGGCGCGAGACGGTACGGGCGAAACGACGGCGATGCAGGTATTCGGTGCGTTCCGCCGCCCCGAAGACGGCGGCCAGCAGCTCTTCGCTGATCTCGATCGCCGAGTCGCTCGGTTTGGCACCCGCGACCGGTTTCGGCTCGTCCGCCAGCACGCCCGGACATTCCGCCTGCAGTCCCCCGCGGAGCGCTTCGATCGCGGCGAACGCCGCCGGGAGCCCTTTGAGCTCGGAGCGTGTCTCCGTCAGGTCGGCCTGCAGATAGGCCCGCGTCGAACTCGCATCGCCCGAACTCGCCTGCGCGTGTGCGGTAGCCGCTGGGAGCGCCACCAGAACCGCCGCGATCACCATCGCCGCGCGTGCGCTCGAGAGGCCCATTGGCGCAAGTGTGACAGCGCCCGCAGACGCAAGCCATCACCCGATCTCATCGGTGCGGTCGGCGCATGCGCCGACCGGGACGGGCCGCATGCGGCCCGTCCTCGGGGCCGCACATGTGCGGCCCCGCCGGATGGCGCATGCGCCATCCGGTCACCTGCTACCCAATGAGCTGCGTCAACGCAGGAACGGCGGAACGTCTATGTCCTCGTCGGAGATCTCGAGCGTCGAGCGCTGGCGATCGCTGATGCGAGGGCCACGGTCGGGACGCGCGGTCGCACGCGACTCGCGCGACTCGCGGCGGGTGCTGCGGCCCGGACGGTGGTCGAAGCCGGTGCCGATGACGGTCACGCGCACGTCGTCGGACATGCTCTCGTCGATGACGGCGCCGAAGATGATGTTGGCGTTCGGGTCGGCCTCGTTCTGGATGATCTCGGCGGCGTCGTGGACCTCGAACAGGCCGAGATCCTTGCCGCCGGTGATGTTCAGCAGGATCCCGGTGGCGCCGTCGACGGACTCTTCCAGCAGCGGCGAGGAGATCGCCGCCCTGGCGGCGTCCGCGCAGCGGTTCTCGCCGGCGGCGGTGCCGATGCCCATCAGCGCGGAGCCGGCGTCCTGCATGATCGTGCGCACGTCGGCGAAGTCGAGGTTGATCAGGCCGGGGATCGTGATCAGGTCGGTGATCCCCTGCACGCCCTGGCGCAGCACGTTGTCGGCCTCGCGGAACGCGTCGAGCATCGACGTGCGCCGCTCGACGACCGCCAGCAGCTTCTCGTTGGGGATCACGATCAGCGTGTCGACGACCTCGCGCAGGCGCTCGATGCCCTCGATCGCCTGGCGCCCGCGCTGGGAGCCCTCGAAGTCGAACGGGCGGGTGACCACGCCGACGGTCAGCGCGCCGATCTCGTTCTTGGCGATCTCGGCGATGACCGGCGCTGCGCCCGTGCCCGTGCCGCCGCCCTCGCCTGCGGTCACGAACACCATGTCGGCGCCCTTGAGCGCCTCCTTGATGTCGTCGCGCGACTCAGACGCCGCCGCTAGGCCGACGTCGGGGTTGGCGCCCGCGCCGAGTCCCTTGGTCGACTCGTGGCCGATGTTCAGCTTGATGTCGGCGTCGCACATGGCGAGCGCCTGAGCGTCCGTGTTGGCGGCGATGAACTCGACGCCGCGCAGTCCCGCGTCGACCATGCGGCTGACGGCGTTGGTGCCGCCGCCGCCCACGCCCACGACCTTGATGACAGCCAGATAGCTTCCGCTTCTCTCCATGATGGTTTCCGTCCGAAGCCTTCAGTAGGAATGTAGGGTTGGCAGCATACTGGTCGCCGCACCGCCGGGATGTGCACGTTATGCAGGGATCTTCGCCCTGTCAACGACGGCGTTCACTCTCGCAACAAACGTTGCAGATCGCCCGACTCTCGACCACTGCCTGAGAATCCGCTGTCCAGTGGGGTAAGCCTCTAGTTGAGCCTGAGGTTTGTCAACCCCCTGGCTGGGTTGTCGTCTGGGAGGCTCCCGCTTCGCCCCCGGAGCCGGTTTCGCCGGAGCCCGCTTCGGTGCTTTCCGACGGGGCGGCCGCGCCGGTGGAGGACGCGCCGGACGGTTCCGCGCCGGTGGGCGTCGTCGTCGTGGCGGTCCCGCCGGCGAGGCCGGCGGCGAGCGCGGCGACGGTCGATTCGGTGCTCCCCGTCGGTTCTCCGGACCCGGAGCCCGTGGTGGCGCTCGCGTCCGGAGGGGTGACGCCGGCGGGAAAGCCGGCGGCCGGATGCGACGGCAGGCGCACGTCGACGTAGTCGGCGCCGGCGGAGCTCGAGTCGGCGAGCACGCGCGCGAGCGACAGCCACTTGGCGAGCGGCCGGCCGGCGTCGCCGAAGTACACGAGCAGCCCGTTGCGCATCGCCACCGTCAGCCCTTTCGCGCCCGTGAACACCCGTTCGACATGCTTGGCCAGAGGCGCCGGCGCGGCGCCGAGCACAGCCAGCGCCGCCAGCACGTTCGGGCCGTCCACGCGCCGCCCGGGCGCCGGCGCGAAGAAGCCGCTGACGCTCGGCAGCGACCCCGACAGCAGCGCCGGCCCGAGCACCACCCCGTCGGCGGCGACCGCCGTGCGCACGCCCCCCACCGTCAGCGCGGCGACCGGCAGCTGCTCGATCACGTCGATGCGCAGGCCGTGGGGGAAGCTCGGGATCGCGCGCACCGCGCGGACCACGCGCAGCGGCGCCACCGCCGCGGTGAGAGCGGCGTCGCTCACATTGAGCGTGCTCATGCCGTGCGCCGCCTGCGTCAGCGCCGCCTGCACAGCCTGCGCGTCCGCGCCGTGCACGCCGACGATCTGCACGCGCTGCACCGCCACGAACGAGGACTGGCGAAACCACAGCCAGCCACAGCCGAGGAGCGGGAGGGCGACCGCGGCCGCGAGCAGCGCGATGCGCAGGCGGCGGTGGCGGAGGATGGAGGTCGCCGCGGCGCGCGTCAGGGCCGCCGCGGCGGTGAAGGGGCGGAGGATGCCGGAGGCGGGTTGGGACGCCTTGGGGGCGCTGCGACGCGGGCGGGAGCCAGTGGCACGGCGGCGGCCGGGGGCGGCGGCGATAGATCGACTCATCCGTGGAGTCTTCGACCTTGCGTTGGGAACCCCTACACGAGCCTGACGGTTCTCGGTGGGTCGCACTGATCTGTCCTGAGTGCGGGTGGATAGCCACGTTGATCGCGTTGTTCTGCCTTGCCATGAGTCGTTAGGACGTTCCCGCAGTGGAATGATCCTGGCGGTGCGAAACGGGGCTGGAAATTACGGCAGTCAGAGTGATCACGACAGCGACGACACTCGTCTGTTCTGTATGATGCCGGCATTCTGACGACTTAGCGACGATCTGCTACCTTTGGGTCATGACACTCGCATACGCTGAAGAGGCGATCCACGTCCACGACACCGGCCATCTCTCCGACCGTGAGATCGCCCGAGCGACCGGAGCGGCACCTAGCACAGTCCGCGAATGGCTCGCCCGCAGAAGCGCACCAAGCGGCGTGCGCGCCGAGCGACTAGCGGAGCTTTCGTCGCTGGTCGAACGCCTCGCGCGAGTTATCCGCCCCACCTACATCCCCGTCTGGCTTAGCAAGCCCATCCCCGCGCTCGACGACGACAAGCCGATCGACCGCATCGCACAAGGCGACTACCGCTCGGTTGCGCGCCTGATCTCAGGCCTCGAGGACCCAGGCGCTAGCTGACGTGGCGCTCGACGTCACAGCGGTCGCCGTGCGCGGACGCTGGGTCAAGCACACCTATCCAGGCTCGCCTCCGCTGCCCGAGCGCAACCCGCCGCCGGAAAACCGCTGGCAAAGGGGTGACGTCGTCGACGCCGTCTACCTCGCTGATTGCGAGGAGACGGCTTGGGCCGAGTGGTATCGGCACCTCGCCGAGCTCGCCATTCCCCCGCTCGCACAGATGCCACGCGAGCTGTGGACGTGGGATGTCGATGTCGAAGTCGCCGACCTCTCGATAGAGCCAATGCTCGCGGCGGTGGGGCTGGCCCCGCCTACTCCGAGCCGTCGAGAGTGGTCCGCGTACCAGAGTGTCGGCGAGCAACTCGCCGCGGCAGGCTGGGCAGGGCTGCTGGCACCAAGCGCTGCGCGAATAGAGGGGACCGTTCTCTGCCTGTTCCGCCGCAGCGAGTACAGCGTTGATGGCGCCAAGCCAGTTCCTCCTCCACATCGAGTCTCCGAACCCCCGCCGCCTCCGACCGGCCTGCGCACCTGACAATGATCGCTCACGGGATCGGTGTCGGAATCTCATCCACGTAGACCTCGAAATTCATCGATTTCAGTCGTTTCACGGTCTGGCGCAGGTAGACCTTCGAGAAGAAGGGTAGATCGCGCGCTGGAGAACCTGCTACAGATGACTTCGTGATGAGTCCTAGAACTACCGGATATCTAGCAGCGATCGGAGGCTCCGTTATAAGTTCGGCAAACTGCGGGGTTAGTTTTTCTCTGAGTCTCTCGCGAAATTCTGCCTCTCCAACGAGATATTCCGCCGACACGAGAGCTTGGCCGAATAGGTGACTTAGGGGCCCGGATCCACCCTTACGGTGCTTGACGTGGACAAAATGGCCGCTAGGCGAGAGTAGGTCACATGGCTCGATGCCGCTTTGTCCCACAAGATGAACGAGCTGCTGATCAAGTAGCGCCATGCCAGTGGCTTCCGATACACGCTTGTTGTATTTGCCCTCACTCTCGCCACGCTGTGCCGTTGGCAGCCCTATACCAGACGAGTTGAGACTCTTAGCAAACTGATCCACCTGATTAGCGAAATCTTGCCCGACCCGGTACCAACGTCCGCCGTCGAGCACCATCGTCGACCCTGCCTGCTGGAGCTCATGGTGCAGGCATTCCCAAAACGACCAACGGATCACCTCGTCACCATTGGTGTCAATGCCTACTAGTTTGTACCGTTCGAGAGCCCACTTGGCCGAGTGGGCGTCAGTTGGGGTCTTCAAGGGGAACCGCAATAGCGAGGCATCGGGCTCGACAACGATCAGCCCTCCCTCCTTCGGAAACAGTCGGAACTGGACGATCTCCTCCGGAACGAGCTCGGGCGGGAAGAGGTCGAACCCAGCAAACAGGAGCTGTCCCAAAGCGGTAGTCGCAGCTAGCTCCAGGTTCTCGATTTCGTCCGCGTCAGTGAGTTCCTCCACCCGATCGATCCACGGATAGTGCTGTTTGTATGTGGTTCTTTCGCTTTCCTTGAGGAGCCTGGTACACGCAGCCGCGAAGCCCCCTACGTCAAGCGCGGCTGTGAGCGCCACAGAGTCACGTCCTTCGACACGCCTGCCAAGAGTCGCATCCAGCACAGCCCCGGAAACCGCCGTCACAAGGTCGCGTTCGAGATCGAGTTCCAGCGCCTCAACACCGCTCAGACGTGACACTTGTCTACTCGTGTGCAGGGCATAGTCGCTGAAGGTCCTTGCTTGTGCGCCCCGAAGGCGCGTGTGGTCAGCAGCGTTCAAGGCAACACGCAAACCAAAGCGCCGAACATAAACTTGGGAATCGAGGAGATGTCGCCCATGCCCGAACGTGAGCGCAAACCATCGCCCTGCTGCCGGTAGAATTAGCAGCGCACCAGTGCTGCTCGTGTAGTCGCTCACTGGTGGTTGCGTGACCGACTTGAGGAGTCGAACCCAGTCAGGCTCTTTGTCTTCAACATTAGCGACGTAAACCGTCCCAACCGTCTCGCCAGCCCGAACCGTGTGTCGACTGTAGTCCTCAGCACTTGGCCGGAGAGCATCACCGGCCGATTTCACACTTTCCTTCAGGAGGTATACGGTTATGGTCTCGATGTTGGACATAACTTGATCACGGATATCTGTTGGCCGTCGAGAAACCAAGGAACGAGATAGATTAGTTCAGGTGAATTGAATTACTCAGCTCTATAGATTCTAGCCCGCATTCGTCAGTAGCGGCCCGGGGTGTGACGCTGCGCGGGGGCTGAAACGTCCGCCTGGGCGGGGAGGATTGCGGTTGCGAAGCCAGCAATCCACCCGCTCAGGAGGTTCACCTTGAAGGTGACGGGAAGTGCGTCGTTTAGAACGGTAGATGTGCTCGCGGACGGCACGGGCTTGTCCTCTCGCGCGGGCAGCTTGCTGTTGGCGCTCACGGCGCAGCGACTCGGGCTGACTGATGGCCTGAGCGGGGCGCTGGCCGGGACC